>Ga0265316_10000494_pt1 | contig 44582 bp, 36 predicted proteins | sample 4522metaG_FD_202092 | JGI IMG/M metagenome (GOLD analysis project Ga0265316, IMG submission 202092) | Rhizosphere microbial communities from Carex aquatilis grown in University of Washington, Seatle, WA, United States - 4-5-22 metaG | ecosystem: Host-associated > Plants > Roots > Rhizosphere >... | reverse complement strand
ATGCTGATGTCGATGCGCCATTGGGGGGGACCGGCGGTGTCGGTCTCGACGGCGCGTTCGGTGCCGATGTTCCCGGGAGCGGAGGCTCCGGCGGAAATAGTGCCGGCGGCCAGACGACCAGCGGCGGTGGCTCCGGTGGCAAGGGCTCGGGTGGCAAAGCGTCTGGCGGTGCAAGAACCGGCGGCGCGACCGGCTCCGGCGGCGCGACCGGCTCCGGCGGCGCGACCGGCTCCGGCGGCGCGACTGGCTCCGGCGGCGCGACTGGCTCCGGCGGCGCGACTGGCTCTGGCGGCGCGGGGGGCGTCGCTCCCTTGTCACAGATTCTGAGCATCGACTTCGTGGGGGGCATGCCGAATGGCGCCGCCGCGCCGTCGGGAACGGTCGTGATGGCCGCCAGCGAAACCGCGGGCGTGAAACCCGCCGCCCACTGGAACAGCGCAACCGGCTCTACTGGATCCCTGTCATCGCTCGTACTCGCAAGCGGAGCCACGACCACCGCATCCGCGAGTTGGGCCTTGATTCCCATCGATGGTGCAATAGATACCTGGAGCAATGCTTTTGTGGACGCTCCTGGCGATACGCGCATGATGAACGGCTACCTCGACCCAAGGTCGTCTGCCTTGCCGGCGACTATCACTTTGACGGGCCTGCCCGACCCGATGAACAGCGGATACGACGTTTACGTCTATTGCTATTCCATTATGGATTCACCGGACACACGCGTGTACGAGTACATGATTGGTCAAACGACATATTCCGTGACACAAACCGGGCCGACCACAAGTACCTTTCCCGGATATACGCTGGCGTCTGGCGCAGATGGCGGCAACGGAGGCGCAGGCAACTATGTCGTATTTCGCCATGTGACCGGGTCTAGCTTCAGTTTGACCGCGCAGCCCAAGACCTCGATGTATGGGGTGCAGCGTGCTCCAGTAAACGGAATGCAGATCGTGTACCCATCGGGCTACTAGCGAAGCCGTGTGCGGAAACCTTCCGCAATGGAGGAATTGGCGAATCGAGACGGCTGCGTGGTTAACCACTGCACTCGCCGCCGGTCATTGCGCTATTCGCTGCAAGGCGCTCCGCCCGCTGTTTCAGGGATCGCCAGAACCCCTCGATCATCGAGTTGGAATAGGCAACATCGACCTGTGCAAGGACGCACTCCAGGTAGGAGCTGAGCAGGGTGTCGTCTACCGCGCTGTTGATGTTTTCGATGCCGGAGTCAGCGCACAAACGCGGCCGAATGAAGACTACAACAATCGTTGCGCCTTGATATGCAGGTAGCGGTTGATCAGGGTCGGGGTCAGCTTGCGCGGGGACACGTGCAGGACCAGGGCGCCGGCTTCCTGCAGGTCGCGCACCAGGCGGTCGCGCCACAGGATGGCCTCCGCGCCAGCTGCGCGTTGATAGAGATCCGCGGCCTTGATGTCACCCTGGGTCCGGCGCGGTTCGGCCATCGCGTCCAGGGTTTCGTCGCGAAAGAGCACGACCAGGGCGAGGTGGCGCGGGCCGAGGCTGCGCACGGTGCGCACTACGGATTTTGCCGACACCTCGTCGATGACCTCGGTGAAGAGCACGACCAGGGATCGCTTGCGCAGGCGCTGCGAAAGGTAGCCATACGCCGCCTCGAAATCCGTCTCGACAATTTCGGCGTGGATGTCGTACGAGGCGGCTACCACCCGCTGCGCCGCCCGCCTGCCACTTTGAGGCGGCAAAAAGGCGCGCACGCGGGCGTCGAAAGCAAGCAGGCCGACTTGATCCCCTGCCCGCGTCGCCACGTGCGACAACATCAGCACGGCATTGAGCGCGTGGTCGAGCTGGGACAGACCCTGGGTTTCCGCGATCTTCAGTCGGCCACAGTCGAGCATGCACAGCACCGATTGATTGCGTTCTTGCTGATACTCGCGCGTGATGAGTTTCTGACGACGCGCGGTCGCCTTCCAATCGATGGCGCGATAGTCGTCGTCGCGCTGGTAGTCACGCAGGGCTTCTGGGATCCTCGGATCTACCCTCGGTCTGGGATCTCCTGGCCAGGCCCCAACTGCATCGCCGCCCTCACCACCGGCGCAATCCTCCGCGGCACCTGGTTCGACCGCAGCAAAGAATTCCTTGCCCGCCAGCGCGACGAGCACACCCTGCCCATGCAGTTTGCCACCACCTTCGACCTCAGGCTCACGCCCTTGCCCGGTCTTCTCGACATGACCGAAGACCAGCGCCAAGCCCACTACCGCCGCGTCGTTGGCGAGATCCAAGCCAAGGCCGAGGCCGACAACAAAGAGAAGGGGCGCACGCCCATGACCGTCGAAGCTATCCTCGCCCAGGACCCGCACAGCAAGCCCGCCACCACCGACCGCAGCCCCGCACCCTTCGTCCACGCCACCGACGATTCTACCGAACAAGAGTTTCGCGTCGCCTACCGCGCCTGACCAGGCCAAGGCGTGACGCTGCTGACCAGCCCGCCCCGCAAGCGGCCGAGGGGAAGCTCTGCCCAGTGTCTGCCAGTGACGCAAGATCCGCGGTGCCGCCGCCCTGATGGTGGCCCTCGGCTGCCCAATGGCACCCGGTTTCGCGACATATTTCCCGGTCTGACCGGCTCGTTCGCTCATCGTCCGCCCGATTCCAGAGGATTCCGGGCGGCGTTCGTCGACCTTTTTTCTAGTCCAGGCGTTCGTCAAGGTATTCCGTTGACGCGGCGCGACCTGCTAGAACCAGGCCCAACAAGGAGGGAATCGATGAGGAAGCCACTATGTTATCTCGGGATTGCTCTTCTCTCGGCTACCGTGGTCGTTGTTCCAGCCGGTCGATCGTCGGCCGAAATCGAGGCCAGCACCGTGCAAGCGGTTGCTCCGCCTGCGGTGAACTCGCGCAACTCCGCGGTGTTCCTGCCCGCAGCGCCCACGCCCGCCGAGGGCAGGCCCAAGCAAGCCACGTCCGAGCCGACCGGGCCGCGTGCGGCTGGCGCCGCCGTCGGCGCTTTCAAAGCCGGGGAGCCCGCCAAGCAGCCCGTCGATCCCGACGTGGTGGAAATGACAAAGCTCAAGCACCAGATCAAGTCGGTGCGCTTGTCCCTCGCGGATACGCAGGGGCGATTGGTGGTGACTGAAAAGGATCTCTCGACGGCCAGCACCGAAAACACACAATTGCGATCGGACACCACGAGTCTGCGCGTAGGCTTGGCCAAGGCTGAGACGATCGCCAGCAAGTCCGAGGAAGAGCTGGGTCACCGGCGGCAGGAAGTCAAAGGGCTACAAACCGCACGTCCCTCGGTCTCGGGAACCCTGATAGTCGTGCTTCTACTCTGCCTGGTGAGCACGGGGATGTTGGCCGTCGTGCTGTTCGGGCAAGGCAGCAAGCTCCGGACGATTCTCGATCGCATGCGCGATGCCAAGCCGGACGAACGCCGTGTCGAGCAGTTAAGTGCCCAGCTCAAGGAAGAGCAGCAACGATCGCAGCGGTTCCAGGAGGAGAGCCAGCGTCTAAAAACCGTGGCGCAGAACCAAGACCACGCGCCGGCGGGCTCGAAGCGGGAGAAACTCGATCACATGCGACGCGAGCTGCGCGAGGCACAGACCGCGGCCGAGGCCGCGAAACGCCGGGCCGACGAGCGCATCGAAAAGCTGGAAGCAGAGTTGGCACGCATCAGCTCGGACAAGCAGGGCGTCGACGAGCGCATCGAGAAGTTCGAACCGGAAATGGCGCAGCTCGCCACCGCGAAGCAAGAGCTATTCCTGCAGGTACAAAGGCTCGAGCCCGAAGTGGCTCGCCTCACCTCCGACAAGCTGGAGGCCGAGAAACGCAGCCGAGAGCTCGCGCACGATGCCGCCCGCTTGATGGCCGAGAAGCTGCGCTTGGAACATGCGTTGGCCCAGGCCAACGAGAAGCTGGCCTTCCTCGGTCACGACGAGCCGGAAGACACCCTGCCCCCCATCGCGGGATGAGCGAGCGCCACCGAGCTGGCGGTGGTGTGGATGCGTTTCGGTGATGGAAAGATGGCGCTTCTTCCGACTATACACTGGCGGGACAGCGGGTCAGGATCGGCACGAGGGCGCCGTCGAGATCGCCGGAATTGCCATCGACCCCGGCGAAGCGTGGGTGAAGCAGGTCGCCCGCGATCTGACGGATCCGGTTGACGGGTTTCTTCGTGGCGCGAAGTACTTGGTTCACGATCGCGATCCGCTGTTCACCGAGGCGTTCATCGCGATTCTCGAAGCGGGAGGCGTGGAGAGCGTGAAAATCCCGGCGCAAAGTCCAAATTGCAATCCCTACGCGGAGCGCTTTGTCAAAACCATCAAGTACGAGTGCTTGAATCACTTTGTGACTTTCGGCGAGCGACATCTGCGCCACCTGATCAAGGAATTCGTCGAGCACTACATGACCGAGCGGTTTCACCAGGGCATCGGTGGCCAACTAATCAGGAACGTCGATCCAACGAATGACAACGGAGCAGATGGCAAGGTCGCCTGTCGGTCGCGCCTCGGCGGACTGATGAACTACTACCATCGGGAGGCCGCATGAGCCTCGGCGATGGATTTCGGGACAGCAAGGCGCCGCCTCGGGCACGGGGACTCGAAGCCCTCAAGCACCTGCTCGAAGGCAAACCGGCCGCGTGAAGCAGCCCTACAGCAACCGCTGCGCCTTGATATGTAGATAGCGGTTGATGAGGGTCGGGGTCAGCTTGCGCGGAGACACGTGCAGGACCAGGGCGCCTGCTTCTTGCAGGTCGCGCACCAAACGGTCGCGCCATAGGATGGCTTCCGCGGCGGCTGCGCGCTGATAGAGATCTGCCACCTTGATATCCGGTTCTGTGCGGCGCGGTTCGGCCATGGCGTCCAAGGTTTCGTCGCGAAAGAGCACGACCAGGGCCAGGTGGCGCGGACCGAGGCTGCGCACGGTGCGCACCACGGATTTTGCCGACACCTCGTCGATGACCTCAGTGAAAAGCACCACCAGGGATCGCTTGCGCAGGCGCTGCGAAAGGTAGCCATACGCCGCCTCGAAATCCGACTCGACGATTTGGGCGTGGATGTCGTACGACGCGGCCACCACCCGCTGCGCTGCCCGACGGCCACTTTGGGGCGGCAAGAAGGCGCGCACGCGAGCATCGAAGGCGAGCAGGCCGACTTGATCCCCGGCCCGCGTCGCCACGTGCGACAGCATCAGCACGGCATTGAGCGCGTGGTCGAGCTGGGACAGACCCTGGGTTTCCGCCGTCATGAGTCGGCCACAGTCGAGCATGCACAGCACCGATTGATTGCGTTCTTGCTGATACTCGCGCGTGATGAGTTTCTGACGACGCGCGGTCGCCTTCCAATCGATGGCGCGATAGTCGTCGTCGCGCTGGTAGTCACGCAGGGCTTCGAATTCGTTCTCGCCGCCGCGCAGGCGCACCGTGCGCACCATGCGATTTTCCAGGCTTTGCCGCGCCAGCATCTCGTAGGTACGCACGGCCTGCACATCGGGATACACACGCACCGGGTGCCGGGAAGCGATGCGGATCTGGCGCCACCACAGGCCGAGCGGAGTGGCCCAGCGCAAGTGGTGATCGCCAAGCTCGTAGAGCCCTCGGCGGCTCGGCTTCACGTGGTAGGTGACCAGGGCGTGTCCGGTGCCTGGCACCTGCACGGTCTTGGGCAGCCCCTCGATAACTAGGCCGTCGGCCGAGTCGTCGTTCACCTGTACGGCCAGCGGCCTTTGCGCGGTGGAATAGACGTGCAGTCTGACCAAGTTCGCCCGCCCCACCGAGAAGATGCGCGGCGGCTCGCGTTCGACTCGGAAACGCACGCGCCCGCCGAGCCACGCATCGATCGCCGCGACCAGTGCCAGGGCCAAATCGGCGAGCAGCATGGGCCAGACGAAACTCGGCTCCAGCGCGCTCACGGCTCCGAGGAGCAGCGGCACCACCGCAAGCAGCACGAGTCTCTGCGAGGGAACGAAAGGCATGTCGTTGCTAGGCGGCGATGGTCTCGGGCACGCGCACGTCGCGCAGGATCTCGGCCACGCAGTCGTCGGGGGACATGCCTTCGATCTCGGCGTCGGGCTGCAGACCCACGCGGTGGCGAATCACCGCTGGGGCCAGCGCCTTCACGTCGTCGGGGATGACGAAGTCGCGCCCGCGGCTGGCCGCGCGTGCCTGGGCCCCGTGCAGAAGCGCGATGGAGGCGCGCGGTGAGGCGCCGTAGTAGAGCGAGCGATGCCCGCGCGTCCGGCACACGATGTCCGCGATGTACGAAACGATTCCCTCGTCGACGCGCAGGCGGCGCGCGTACGCCTGCATGTCGAGCAACCCGGCGGGCGTGATCACGCGGGCCAGGTTCAAGCGTTCGAGTGCCTGGGCGTCGAACCCGGCCAGGTGGTTGCGCAAGATCGCGGTCTCGACGTCGTGGCTGGGCGCAAGCACGCTGAGCTTGAACATGAAACGATCGAGCTGCGCCTCGGGCAAGGGATAGGTGCCCTGCGACTCGATGGGATTCTGCGTGGCCATGACCAGGAACGGCTCGGGCAGCGGGCGCGTGACGCCGTCGACGGTGACCTGGCGCTCTTGCATGGCTTCGAGCAGTGCCGACTGGGTTTTGGCCGGCGCGCGGTTGATCTCGTCGGCGAGCAAGAGCTGCGTGAACACAGGTCCCTTGAGAAAGTCAAAGGCGCCTTTCTGTTGATTGAAGACGTTGCCGCCGCTCACGTCGGACGGCATGAGGTCGGGCGTGAACTGGATGCGGCGGTAGTCGCACGCCAGCACCTGTCCGAGCACGCGCACGAGCAAGGTCTTGCCCAGGCCGGGCGCGCCTTCGAGCAGCACGTGGCCGCGCGCGAGCAAGGCGATGAGCGCATGCTCGACTAGATCGGTTTGCCCAACCAGGGCGCGTTCGACCTCGCCGCGGATAGTGTCAAATGTGGCTTTGAATTGATTGGTGTCCACCAGTTCCTCCTGTTTCTTCAAGCAGCTTGCAAAGCTCGCCTACGGTTTCCAAATCAGGCGCGCCCTTCTCCGCCGGTACGCCTTTGCTTGCGTCGCGCGCTTCAAGCAACATCCGCATCACCTCGCCCACCGAGCGGCCCGTGCGCGTGGCCATGGCCTCGGCCAGCCCGGACAGACTGCGATCCACGCGCAACCCGCAGCGCTCGCGCAAACGTTCGCTGGCGTAGGCGCCGACGAAGGCCAGGGCCACGCGTTCGGCGCGCGCCCGCGCATAGTGCAGACCTAGCGCGCGCACGTGTTCGGCGAACTCGCGCCGCTTGCCGTGCTGGCTGTGCGTGGGCCGGCCAAAGCGTGCCCCCTTGCAAACGAAGAACACTAGCAAGAAGGCCGCGAGCTGGAGCATCGCCGGTCCGAGCCGGCCACGCCGCACGGATTCCACAGGGTTCGATGCCACCAGCCCGGTCAGGTCGCCGGCCAGTTCCACGGTCGTGCCGCCCTCGCGCAGCAGATTGTCGAGCAAGGCCGCGTTGTCGGCGACGAGCAGGCTGGCATTGCGGAACAGAAAATCGTCGGCCAGTACCAGCACCCGGTTACTCTCGACGTCTTCGTCGTCCTTGGCCTCGCCGCGGACAAGCCAGCGTTCGGCGGCATACGGGGTCTGCTTTCGGGTCAGCAAGGTTGCGCTGTCCGGCTTGCTATCCAAGAAGTTGGCCTCTGGCACCCGCACGCGCAGCGCGCCCCAGCGTTTCGCCTCCGCGTCGGCGAGTGTGACGGGCTCGGAACGCACGGCCTGTTTCTCCACGATACGCATGCCGATCCAATCGGGCAGCTCTCGCCTGCCCCCCGCGACGACCAGCGCATGATCGCCCGCGAGAATCCAAGCCTTGACCGCCTTCCATTCCTCGCCGCCCAGGTGGGCACCGGGCAACAGAATAAGCTGGTCCGTCTTGCTGTCAGCGGACTTGGTGTCGCCCATCTTGGCGACGGAAAGCAACCGCTCGTGCACCTTGAACCCGCGTTTGCCGAGGTAGTCGATGACCCCGGCGCGACCCGAGGGCGAGTGTTCCCAATCCGCGCGCGGCTGCCCGCAAGCAGCGCCAAGAAACAACAATCCGGCTAGCACCAGCACCATGCCGATGCGTTCGGCGAGAAGCCCAGTCACACGCATCCACACCCCGTCGAAGCTCTCGCGCGTGACGGGCTGGTCGCCAAACTGGGCGAACTCGACGGCGTCGACAACCTCCGACAATTGGCGCGCGATGGCCGGCCTCTCGTGCTTCACCTTGCGCACGTAATCGCCGTTGGTCTGATCGGGCTCGACGTGGACCACGCCGACGCCCTCCAGGCGGCGCAAAAGCGCGGCGTAGGCATCGCCGATGGCGGCAAGAAAATCGCCGGCCGAGGCCTCGGCGCGCGCGCGTGCGAGCAGGCGCTGCACGTCGGTCTCGACTTGCCGGGCAAGCGCGGCCGCGCGATCCTCCTCGCCCGAGCCCGATGCTTCCGTCTTGACCACATCGTCCTTGGACTTGTGGTCGAGAAAATGGCGGACCAACGCGAACACCAGCATGCCGAGGCCGAGTCCGAGCAAGATCCAGAGCAGCAGACGAAGCGGCCGACCGAGCTCGGGTAGGTGAAACGAAATCGGCTCGCGCAATTCGATCTGCGTGGCCTGCGCGTCGTTCTTGCACGCCTGGCGCAGCGCCGGACAGGCCTGCGTGTTTTCGCCCGCGCCAAGATCGCACCACGCTTTCTCGGCGGAGGTCAGGGGATACTTCGGCTCGTGACAGAATTCGAAATGCCGAGAGGCGAAGATCTCGCCCAGGACTTTCGCCGGCTCGGGCAAGGGCTTGGCGGGAGCGCTGTCCACGGTCTCCGAGGCCGCCACGCCGCCGGACAAGAGCAGCGAGGCGAAAGCACCAACGAGAATGCGCCTCTTCACGAAGCGATTCTCCGGTTCTTGTCCTCGGCGTCGGCCAAGGCCATGAAGCGCAGTTGGATGTCCCAGCCTTCCTTGCGCGTGCGCATGTCGATGTAGCCGAGAAAGCTGGCGCTGGCCACGAAGGGCGCCGAAAGCAACGCGCCCGCCACCGCGTAGGCAGAGCCGCCATCCGCGAACAGGGAGCCAAACGGCCGGCCCATCTGAAACACCATTTCGACGAGCGTGGTACCGAGTAGGTCGGCCGCCAGCGCGAACAGGAACGGCGCGCACAGACTGGCCAGCGCCAGCCCCAAACAAGATAGGCTGCGAAAGAGGACCAAGCGGCCGCTGCGCGCAAGACTGCCGAACGGAGAATCCGATTCCAGCAGCACGGCCTCGCCGAAGAAGAACAGGCGCGCGGCAAAGATGGGCAAGGGCACGACGATCGCCGCGCACAGCCCCAGCGCGAGCAAATGCACGATCCGCGCGACCATGTAGGGGAAGAATCGGCGCGCGAACCGGCCGAGGACGTGGAGCACGCGGATCTCGTCGGCCCGGCGAAAGAGCAATTCGCCAGCGGCCTGGGTGTAGACCCCGCTGGTCAGCAGATAGTATGCGGCCACCACCAGCCACACGGCTGTCCACCCCCAAGCAAGCTTCACGCGACAGATCCAGCTCAACAAACAACCAACAGCTGTCACGAGCGTGGCCAGTGGCACCATCAGGCGCCGATTGGCAAAGCAGAACGGAGCCGCGAGATCGAGCACATCCGACATGGCACGCGGCCGCAGCGCAACCCGGGATTCGAGCAGGTTCAAGGCTGGCTCCCGCGCGAAGGCGATCGGCCCGCGAAAAGCAGGTAGGCGAGCACGAGCAAGTGAAGCATGACCGCCGCGCCCCACTTGACTGGTGCCAGGATGGACGAGGGCGACCAGAAGCCTTCGATGAACGCCGCGACGAGAAGCATGAGCGCCGCGCCCATGATCATGCGAAAAAGGTCGCCCGCCTGCGCGCGCAGCGAGGCCCAGCGCGTGCGCTGCCCGGTGTTGACGAGGGCGTAACCCATGGCCATGCCAGCGGCGCCGGAGATCACGATGGCGGTCAGCTCGAAGGCGCCATGTCCGGCTATGAAGGTGAACAGGTTTCGGCCGTGCCCGGCCGCGGTCACCGCCCCGGCCACCACGCCGATGGTCAGGCCGTTGTAGACGAGAAAGAACATGCTGCCCAGGCCGAACAGGATTCCGGTGGCAAAGCATCGGAACGCGATGCCGATGTTGTTGTACACGTAAAAGCTGGCCATCATGCTGTCGGCGCCTTCGTCGCGGCCGTGGCCGAACTCGCTGTAGGATTTCTCCATCTGCGCGACCATGGGCTCGGACATGATCTGGATGGCGAAGCCGCGCGAGCGCAGCGCCCCCGCGAAACCCAGCAAGCCGGGCAACACGAAGAGCGCGGCGGCCAGGGCCACGAAACGGGCGTTGCGCCGCACGCTCGACGGGAAACCCGTCGCGACGAGCTCCCACAGGCCGGCCAACCGATAGGGCGGCGCACTGTACATGGCCGAACATGTGCGTGCGGCCAGCGCATCGAGCAGGTCGATGACGTCGGACGTGTAGCCAGCCGCGCGCGCGCGCATGAGATCCGAGCAGACTTCGCGGTAAAGGCTGGCGGCACGCGAAATGGACGTGGGCGGCAGCTTGTACAGCAAGTGTTTCTTGGCCAGCAAGGAGTCGAGTTCGTCCCAGGCTGGCTTGCGCGCGGCCACGAATTCGTCTTGCGTGTGGTTCATGACTTGGCCCCTGACGGAAGATTGGGCTTGCCTGCGGCAGCCGCGCCGCCCACGGTGAGATAGTAAACCAATGCTAAAAAGCGCACCGGATCGCCGGACTTCACGCCGAGCCGGCGCTCCACGATCGGGGCAAGGATCTCGGCCAGCTCCAGTCGCCGGGCAGGCGACAGATCGCGGCGGCGCAAGAGTAGCTCGATGGCCTCCCGTTCGGGCAAAGGCAGCGCGACCCGATGGGGAAAGGACACGATCTCGGCGGCGGTGGGTGGCGGATCCAGCGTAATCGAAGGCGCCACGCGCACCGGATCTTCAATCACCACCATGGTGCCTGCGGCTCTGTCGCCCAGCCGGGCAAAGCGACCATCCCAAGTCATGGCAACCAGCCCAAGCAGGTAACCCACGGGAAGAAAATCCGCCGTGCGCAGGAGGTTGCGCAGAACCGCGTCCATGAAGGACAGCGGATAGCCGCCGGCCTTGACCACGCGCAAGCGCAGCGCCCGCTTGCCCGGCGTGGTGCCATTCCAGCCCGCCTCGAAAGCGACGAAGTAACCCCATTCGATGAGAAATAGGGACAGCAGGGTGCCGCTGTTCATGATGGCCTTGCCCGAGGTCAGGTGCTGACCCGTGGCCAGCACCAGCACGATCTCCACGATGAGCAGGATGCCCACACGCACCAGCAAATCGATCAGGTACGCCCAGGCGCGACGGGTGGGTCCGGCCGCGTGAAAGCGAAAGCGCACATGCTCCGGCGTTTCCACTTCAACGGTGTTGTCGAGCTGCACGGCTTACCGCTGGTGCTCGACAACGCGGGTGCCAGCGATGTGGTCGTGCAGGCAACGGCGGTCTTCGCGAAAGATGGTTCGCACCCCGGCGTGGATTCCCGCGGCCAACAGCGGCAAAAGCGGCACCGAGATGAGCAGGACGTCGAGCGAAGCCGCCGCCAGCCTGGTTCCTCGCCCCGCCAGCGCCGCACCCTGCGCACGGCCAGGCAGTGCGCCCGCATTCACATCGCTACCGGGCGGAGAATAGGCGTCGGCAAAATAGTCTTTGTCCATCGGTGGCAAGGATCCGATCGGACCACGTGGCTTGGCGTGCGTCAAGCGCGGTGAGAGGCGGCTTGGGCCTTGCTTGCCCCGCCACCGGCGCTGTCGGCGGCGAGGCCAGGCCAGAAACGGATAGAGCTATTTCATCATCTTCTGCTGGGCTTCCATGTCCGCGACCATTTTCTGGAACATGGCGATGATTTCCTTGTGGACTTCGATGACCTTCTTGCTGGTTTCGGCCAGCTTGGGATCCGCGCTCATCTTGGCCATGTCGTGAGGGGCCATCGGCCAGCTCGCTGCCTTCTTCATTTCTTCGCTGGCCTTCATCAAGCTTGCGGCAATCTGTTTGTGAGTCTTCGCGATTGCACGCAGCCCCTTCGCCTCGGCCACGGAATCCTTGTCTTTACCCATGAGCGCCGCATGGGCTTCCAGCATGTCCGCCACGGAGCCTGCGCCCTCGGAGAGCTTGGCTGGAATGGGCGCCATGCCGGAGATCATCTGTCCGCAGGTGGGCTGTTCGGCCTTGGCGGCCGGCGGCGCCTTTCCTGCCATCGCGTGCGGCGGTTCGGCGGCTGCCTTGGTTCCCAGGGCCATTCCAGCCAGAATTCCCAGACACAGTACGAGCTTCTTCATCGCTTTCCTCCAGACTCGGTTAGACAGGACCTTACCGACGCCACGCATTGGAATCGGTTGACCTGTTGTGTTGCCTACGAGCACGCGGTTGGATGTCGGCCCGCCAGAATAGTGACTGACTTTGTGCGCACTTGCCCTAGGCATGCAAAAGGATGAGCGTCCACACCGCGTCGTTTGAGCGAGACGCAAAGGCCCATTCAAGCATCTTATTGACGCTGGCAGCACCAGCCACCCACCTTCAGCCTGTGGATTACCAACCATGAGCAACGCAATGCTTTCCGTGTCGCCCGTCTATGCCGGCAATGCCGAGTTCATCGAGGATCTGTACGAGCGCTACCTAGCGCAGCCAACCTCGGTGGCAGAGGAATGGCGCCAGCTGTTCGCCACCTTCAAGGGCGCGGATTCGCCCATGCGCGCGACCATTTCGGACCAGGTTCGTCATCTTTTTGACGACCGTGAACACATTTCTGACGGTGGGCGGGGAAGGGCTGAGAGCCAAGCCACCGTGGCCAAGCAGATCGCGGTCATGCGCCTGATCCAGGCCCACCGCGGCCTGGGGCATTTTCGCGCACGGGTCGATCCTATTCGGCTGCGCGCCCAGCCCAATATTCCCGACCTCGATCCGAGCTTTCACGGACTAACCGAGTCCGATATGAACACCGTCTTCCACACCGGCAACCTTGGCGGCCGATCCGAAATGGCCCTGCGCGAGATCGTGGAGATGTTGCGCGAGACGTACACGGGCTCCATTGGTTCCGAGTTCCTGCATATCTCCGAGGTCGAGGAAAAGCGCTGGCTGCAAACGCGCCTCGAAGCCACGCGCACGCGGCCCGATTTCACGGACAGCGAGCGCTTGCAGTTTCTCGCCCGACTTATCGCCGCCGAGGGCATCGAACACTACCTGCACACGGCCTACGCCGGACAGAAGCGCTTTTCGCTGGAAGGCGGCGAAGCCACCATCACCGCGCTCGACACCCTCATCCAGACTTCGGGAGCGCAAGGCACGGAAGAGATGGTCATCGGCATGGCCCATCGCGGGCGGCTGAACGTCCTCGTCAACATCATGGGCAAATCGCCCAAGGAGCTGTTCCAGGAATTCGAGGGGCTGCACGACTGGAAGGGCGTGTCGGGCGACGTCAAGTACCACCAGGGTTACTCGACGGACATCGCCACGCGCGGAAGCATCATGCACGTCGCGCTTGGCTACAATCCCTCGCACCTCGAAATCATCGACCCCGTAACCGAGGGCTCGGTGCGCGCGCGCCAGGAAAAGCGCAACGACAGCGAGCGCCGCAAAGTGATGGCCGTGCTGCTCCACGGAGATGCCTCCTTCGCAGGGCAAGGCGTGGTCTACGAGACCCTGAACCTGTCGCAAACGCGCGGCTACACCACGGGCGGCACCATCCACATCGTCATCAACAACCGCATCGGCTTCACCACGAGCCATCCCCTGGACGTGCGCTCGACCCTCTACTGCACCGACGTGGGCAAGGTGGTGCAAGCACCCATCTTCCATGTCAACGGCGAAGATCCTGAGGCCGTGGCCTACGTCGCCGGGCTTGCCGTCGACTACCGCATGACCTTCAAGAAGGACGTGATCATCGACCTCATCTGCTACCGCCGCTACGGCCACAACGAGGCCGACGAGCCAGCCGCGACCCAGCCCATGATGTACAAGAAGATCCGTGGGCACGACAGCGTGGCCAAGAACTACGCCGCCCGGCTCGAACACGAGGGCGTGGTCGAGCCGGGTCAGGCGGACGCGCTTGTGCGCGAGTACCGCGAGGCACTTGCGCAAGGGCAGCAAGTGGCCATGAGCGTTGTGTGCCCGCTGGTCGACCGCAAGCCGCGCGTCTTCGATGACATCCGCAAGAACCACTGGACCGCGCCGGCTCACACCGCCGTGCCCCTGGCGGAGATCAGGCGTCTGGGCGCACGGCTCGATGCCCTGCCGGAGGATTTCGAATTGCACCCCCGCGTAGCCAAGATCGTGGAAGACCGACGCATGATGGCCGTGGGCGCGATGCCGGTCGACTGGGGCTTCGCCGAAGTCATGGCCTATGCCAGCCTGGTCGACGAGGGCCATCCCGTGCGCCTGTCGGGCCAGGACACCGGCCGCGGCACCTTTTTCCACCGCCACGCCGTGCTGCTCAACCAGCGCAACGGCGACGAGTACATTCCGCTTCAGCACGTCTCGGACAAACAGGCGCGCTTCACGGTGATCAATTCAATTCTGTCGGAAGAAGCTGCGCTGGGCTTCGAGTACGGCTTCTCCGCCGCCAGCCCGGAAACCCTGGTCATCTGGGAAGCGCAATTCGGCGATTTCGCCAACGTCGCGCAGGTCGTGATCGATCAATTCATCGTCGCCGCCGAGCAGAAATGGCGCCTGCTGTGCGGGCTGACCCTGATGTTGCCCCACGGCCACGAAGGACAAGGACCGGAACACACCTCGGCCCGCATCGAACGGTTCCTGCAGATGGCCGCGCAAGACAACATCCAGATCTGCCACCCGTCCACGCCGGCCCAGATGTTCCACCTCTTGCGTCGGCAGGTGATTCGCCCCTACCGCAAGCCGCTCATCATTTTCAGCCCCAAAAGCACCCTGCGCCGGAAGGCCTCGTTCTCACCCCTCGGCGACCTGGCCAGTGGCAGTTTCCGCGAGGTCATCTCCGAAACCGACGCCATGGATCCCGTCACGGTGAATCGGCTGGTGCTGTGCTCGGGTAAAGTCTACTACGACATCCTGGAGGCGCGCCGTGAAAAGGGGATTGCCGGAGTCGCCATTGCCCGCATCGAGCAGCTCTACCCCTATCCAGTCGAGGCCGTCGCCGCCGAGCTAGCCCACTACCCCAAGCTGCGCGAGGTGGTGTGGGCGCAGGAAGAGCCGGAGAACCAGGGCGCGTGGTATTTCATCAGGGATCGCCTGACGGCCGCGCTTTCGCCCGGACAAACCCTACTCTACGAGGGCCGGCCGAACATGGCCGCACCCTCGGGCGGCGACTACCACCGCCACTTGGAACGACAAAAGGAACTGGTGGAAGGGGCGCTCGACCTGCCCTCCACCTTCGGGCCAACAACGACGGCCGTGGCCGGGAAGTAGACCGTTCTTGGGTTATAGTCACCGCCAACAGTAGGAGGTCTTGATCGATGATCGTCGAGGTCAAAGTGAACGAACTGCCGGAATCCGTCGAGGATGGGACGCTCGTGGCGTGGCACAAGCAGCCTGGCGACGAGGTCAAGGCAGACGAGGCGCTGGCGGAAGTCGAGACCGACAAGGTCGTGTTGGAAATCGCCGCCCCGAGCACCGGCATCGTGGGCTCGCATCTGCGCAAGAAGGGCGAAACCGTGAAACGCGGCGATGTCATCACGACCATCGACGCTGCCGCCGCGAAGCCCGTGGCGGTAGAGAGTGCGCCCAAGAAGGCTGCGCAGAAGTCCGCGGCGTTGCCAAGTAAGAAGGCCCCACCCGTGACTACCGCCCCTGCGGTTGCGGTCGCCTCCAAGCCGGCGCTGTCACCGGCGGCTCCAGCCGGCGTTCCTTCCGCGGATTCGAATGGCGAGGCCGATGGCCTGGCGCCCGCCGTGCGCCGCTTGCTCGACGAGCACAAGCTCAGCCCGGCCGACGTGACGGGTTCTGGCCCGCGTGGCCGCATCACCAAAGAAGACGTTCTCCGCCACCTCGAACATTCGCCCCAGCTCGCGTCCAACATCGGCGAGGCGCCCACCGTGGTGGAGATCTCCGAGCCACCCGCCGCGCCGTCGGGTAAAGGCGCGCTGGCCTTGCGCCCAACCACGCGCACCAAGATGACCCGACTGCGTGCCCGTATCGCCGAGCGCATGCTGGAAGCCCAGCGCAGCGCCGCGATTCTGACCACCTTCAACGAAATCAACATGCAGGCGCTCATGGATTTGCGCCGCAACTACCGCGATGCCTTCCAGACCCAGCACGGGGTCAAACTCGGCATCATGGGCTTCTTCGTGAAAGCCTGCGCCGAAGCCCTGCGGCGCTACCCTATTGTCAACGCCTCGGTGGACGGCGACGATATCGTCTACCACGGTTACTTCGACATCGGCGTCGCCGTCAGCACCTCGCGCGGCTTGGTGGTACCGGTCTTGCGCGACGCCGACCGCATGAGCCTGGCCGAAATCGAACGCTCCATCGCCGGATTCGGCAGCCGCGGCGAAGAGGGCAAGCTGGGTATCGATGAGCTGACCGGCGGCACCTTCACCATTTCCAACGGCGGCGTGTTCGGCTCCATGCTCTCGACGCCCATTGTGAACCCGCCCCAAAGCGCGATCCTGGGTCTGCATCGCATCGGGCCCCGCCCCGTGGCCGAAGGAGACAAGGTCGTGATCCGGCCCATGATGTACCTGGCCTTGTCCTACGATCATCGCATCGTCGACGGGCGCGAGGCTGTGCTGTTCCTGGTCGCGATCAAAGAGCTCATCGAAGACCCAACCCGCTTCATCTTGAGGGTGTGATCATGGCGCAAGCATTCGACCTCGTCGTGCTAGGGGGCGGTCCCGCCGGCTACATCGCCGCGATCCGGGCCGCGCAACTCGGTTTGAGCGTCGCATGCATCGACAGCGGCGTTGGCCCCGAGGGCAAACCCTCGCTCGGCGGCACCTGTCTCAACGTGGGGTGCATTCCTTCCAAGGCGTTGCTTGAATCGTCCGAGCATTTCCATCGCTGCAAGCAAGAACTGAAAGAACACGGCATCACCACCGGCGACGTGCGCATGGATGTCCCGGCCATGATCGCACGCAAGAACAAGATCGTGCGCGGACTCGCAACAGGCGTCACCACTCTGTTTGCCAAGAACAAGGTCACCTCCTTTGCCGGCACCGGCCGGCTACTTGCCGGCATGCGCGTCGAGGTTTCGCCCCTCGGGGGTGGAACCGTCGAAACCCTAGAAGCCAAGAACATCCTCATCGCCACGGGCTCGCTGCCCAGGGACATCGACCACGTTCCCACCGACGGGAAGATCGTGGTCGACTCGTCAGGCGCGCTCGATTTCACGTCCGCGCCCGAAAAGCTCGGCGTGATCGGGGCCGGCGTGATCGGGCTGGAACTGGGATCGGTATGGCATCGCCTCGGCAGTCAGGTCGTTCTGCTCGAAGCCATGGAAACCTTCTTGCCCGGCGCCGACGAACAAATCGCCGACACCGCGTTCAAAGAGATGTCGCGCCAGGGTCTCGACATCCGCCTGGGCGCACGCGTGCTGGCCGCCAAGATCGGCAAGGACAGCGTGGAGGTCAGCTACGAAAACAGCGACGGCAAACACAGCATCGAATTCTCGAAGCTGGTCGTGGCGATAGGACGCAAACCCAATACCCAAGGCATCGACGTCAACGAGGTCGGCCTGCTGCTCGACGAGCGCGGCAACATTCACGTCGACGATTTCTGCCGGACCAACCTACCCAACATCTACGCCGTGGGCGACGTCGTGCGCGGACCCATGCTGGCGCACAAGGCATCCGAGGAAGGCATCATGGTCGTCGAACGCATCGCCGGGCAACCATCGCGCGTGAACTACGACGCCATCCCCTGGGTCATCTACACTTCGCCCGAGATCGCCTGGGTGGGCAAGACTGAACGCCAACTGCGCGCTTCGGCCCGCGACTACAAGGTCGGAGTCTTTCCCCTGTCGGCCAACGGGCGCGCACGCGCCATGGGCCAGACCGTCGGCCTGACCAAGGTTCTCGCCGACAAGCGCAGCGACCGCCTTCTCGGGGTTCACATCATGGCGCCCATGGCCTCAGAAATGATCGCCGAAGCCGTGCTGGCCATGGAATTCGGCGCCAGTGCCGAGGACTTGCAACGCACCATCCACGCGCACCCCTCGATATCCGAAACCATCCACGAAGCCGCGCTGGCGACCGACGGGCGAACGCTCAATTTCCACGGGTAACCGAGTCCGGCGCCACGGCCGAAGAGCTCTCAAGGCGCAGCCGGGCCACTGCACTTGTGTTAAAGGAGAGCGTGGTCGCCTTGAACGCAAAACGCAAAATGGGCCTTTTGTCGTCGGCCTTGGGGACGGGGCTCGCGTTATGTTTGCTTGCGTGTTCCTCCCAGACCGCGATTGCCATCAGGACCCTCGATGGCGCCGCCACGTCGATATCAACCACCGATGGGGCATCGCCCCCGAACGCCGATGCCCCGCCAAAACCAAACGCAGATGCCCCGCTGGTCGCCGATGCCCCGCCAAAACCGAGCGCAGATGCCCCGCTGGTCGCCGATGCCCCGCCGGCGCCCATCGCCGATGCTCCGCCGACTTCGACGACAACCAGCACGGCCACATCCACCTCGACATCGACGCCGGACGCGGGAACCACGCCCGATCCCGACGCAAACGCCCCCCTGCTAACATTGCCCTTCAGCGATACCTTCGACACTGGCTACGCCAACTGGGTCAGTGAGGTTATTGGCGGGAACGCCGATCCTCTTCCAATCCCGATGTCCGACGGGACAAACAGCTGGTTGACGCTTGATTCGACAGCTTCGGCCTTTTCTCGCATCCATTCCAAGTCACAGCTCCCCACAACTACCCTCTCTGCCTCCATGAGATTCAGGATCGAAACGGCGCCCACGTCGACAAGGATGGTTCGCCTGGACGTGAGGCAGTCGTCGGATTCGCCCAACCTCTTCTATGCTGTCGGCGCAACCGTCGGGACAGACGGTTCAGTCACCAAAATCGGTCTCTTCAAGAAAGTTCCCGACCCCAGCACACCCGGCACCAACACAATCTGTGCACTTCCCGACCCGAATGCCGCGAGGATCGATTCGCCGATTCCCATCAATCAATGGGTAACCGTCAAGATTTCCGTCAGCGGCACAAACCCGACTCAATTATCTGCCTACTACGTGGATACCGTCGTGGGGAGCGACAATCTGATGGCAAGCTATACCGACGACTGTGCATCCCCGCTTCAGCCAACCGCTGCGGGATCGTCGACGGTTCCAAACGCGACCTGCCTGACCAATCAGACCGGTCTCGGCATTCAGGTCGACAGGGGAATCAAGGCCTCGTTCGACGATGTCTTGGTCACCAGCCCATAGCGGGCGTCAGCGGACGAAAGTGACACCCAGATTCACATCGAAGTCGACTGCCAGATTGGGCGCCCCGACCAGCGAACTCAGCGAGGCGTAGAGTCCTGTGTTGTCCGAAATCATGTAGACAAACCCGGCGGCGGCACCGAACAGCCCCAACCCACCGCGAACCGTATCCTTACAATTCCCGGCACCGCCACTCGGGCCACAGCCTAGCAACGGGCTGGTGGTCACCGGATAGCGGATCTCGCCCACGCCGGCCTGAAGCGCCACAAAGGGCTGAAAGTGGGCACTCGGCTCCACGAGAAAATAGGAGACCTTGGCCAAACCGGCGAGCGCGGTCTTCGACGCCTTGTAGGTCTTTCCATCGTAGTTGATGTCTTGCGCTCCGGTGACGAATTGGAAGCGACCTTGCAGCGACAAGAGCAAGTGCTCGGAGTAGAAGTAACCCACTTCGGGGGCCAGATGCCCGAGCGTCGCCAACTCGGTGCCACTCGATTTCAGCGGCTTGCCTGCGTCGTTGGCCGAGTTCATTTCCGGGGTTCCCGAGAAATAGCCGCCGCCTCCGCCCGCCGCGAACACGAACCACAGTGGCGCTGAAGCGAGCGACTTGTTCGATTCCGCTTTGGCACCGCTGAGGTTTTCGGCCGACTCCGATTCCTCGGCAACGATGCGGATTTGGTGAGGCGCAACCTGCGTTCCGCTTGCCATCAGCGGCTGGCCGTCGTCATCTTGGGCCTCGATATAGTAGCTGACCTTCGAGCCTTGGGTGGCGTCGGCCGGTATCTTCTCGTGGTACCAATCGGGCGCGTTCTCGATGGGACGCATCTCCCGCGCCAGGAACTCGCCCTCGCCCGCGGCCTGGTAGGCCAGCACGATCTTCTCGGCGCGCAGGGATCTCGGAATCTGCGCCTTGATCTCTACGGCCTTGCCCGCGAATGCCTCGGTCACGGGAGGGTGATTGATGGCGGATTCCTTTGCCACAATTGACGGCGCGCCCGGCACGGGCATTCTCGCCGGTTGCGGCGATGCCAGCGGCGAGGGCGGCGGCGCCTGTCCCCCCGCGGCCAACGCCTCGGAGAAAACAGCCTCGATTTCCGGGTTCGAGACCGACTTCGTGACCCGAATGGCGGGATCGATGCCCAGGGCTAGGCGAAATTCGGCCAGACCTTGCTCGCGCAGCTTGAGGCCACTCACGTAAACCACGCCCAAATGGATGTGGCTGCGAGCCGCCGCCCGATGCCGTTCTAGCCCCTCCAAACTGCAAAGCTCGATCGCCTGCTTGAGGAGCTTGACGGCGGTCTCCATATCCAGGTCTTCATAGGTCCGCAATGCCTTCTTATTCAGCTCGACGATCTTGTTCAGTGCGGCCGTTTCTTCCGCGAAGCTCGGCGAAGGGCTGATGGCGGCGCAAAGGCACGCTGTCGCGACCAGGGCACGCTGGAACCCTTGAGAGAACACTGTCATGGCTCATGCTCCTTGCTCGAACTGCCTTCAATCGACGGCGGCACTGGCATCCTTTGCGGACGCGCCGGCTCCCGAACCACTGCACGGCGCAAGCCCCAACAGCCAATCCACGGATGCATCGAAGAATTCCCAGGCGATCGAACCCGCCGTCACGAGTCCCCAAGAAGTGGAATCGTCCAGGAAGAATCCGACCCTGCGGGCCTTGGCCGCGGCGCCGTTGGCCAAGATGTCGCCAACATCATAGGCAAACAGAGCCGCTGAGGATGTACCGGGAGCGGCGGTCCCCCAATCCACCCCAACGACGTGCGCGGTTGCGGGCACGGTCGCCAGCATGACCTTCATGTTGGGGCTTGGTCCGGTTTCGAGAACGATGGTGCCGGCAAGATCGCCGGGGTGATTCGCGGCGATCGGGTGCTTGGCGTCGATGATGGTGAACGCGGATTTTGTCGACGAGGTGCTCCCGTCGGACGTCGCCATGGCCAGAGCCGAATCCGCAGTCTGATTGTTCCCGCAAAGCACGGGAATGTTGTCCAGGTTCGCGCCGCTCTTGTAGCCGTCCTTGGTCATGACGGCCAGGCCGTAGCGGCTCACATCGACCGTCTGCGTTTTCGCATCGTCAAAGAACCACAGGTTCGGGATCGAACCCGCATCGGTCTTTGTCGAAGAGGTGTAGATGAAAGCGTAGTCGACCTTGAATCCGCGAGCCTCGAGATGAGGCTTGAGCAATGCAGGTGTGAGCCCCGGTGTTGCGATGCTTTTGACGACCATGAGGATTTGGTGCTTTGGCCCGGTGGACGGGGCCGTCGCAGGAGAACAAACCGATACCACCGCCGCATCCTTGTTACTGGGGAGGGTTGTCCAGGTGACGGTTGTGCTACCACCCGATGCGATGGTCGTTGGCGAAATGTATGTGTAGCCGCCGGTGGAAACGGCGCCACCTGCCCCGACGCCCCCTGCTCCGCCGGTGGAAGCACCGCCGCTCCCGAGCCCACCACTGCCAGAGCCGCCCACAGAAGCGGCCACATCCACCGTCCCTTGGCCACCGCTGGCCGTGCTTGTGCCCCGCAAGATCTTGTCTGGCCCGCACGCGAGCGCGCCTACCATCGGGGCGATAGCGCCTACGAGAATCAACAAGCGGCAATGCCGCCCGACTATCGCCATTTGACTCTTCATTCCTGCGCTCATTGGGTTCAAACGTGCACAGGGCGGACCTAATCCACCCCACACGTGGTAGTGGCCACAGGTCTTGGGCAAGGCTCAGGAAAAATTTCAGAATCGCCAACCGGCCCGCCTGCTCATCATTCACATGCACCTGACGCGATGATTGCGACACTTCCGTTGCCAAAGGCGATTCTAAAATCATCGATCGTGAATATACTGCGGGCAGGAGCATTGCCTCATGAAGCTGCTGACCGCGCCGCCATTCCTAGCCGCCCTCTTACCAACGCTTCTTCTTGCCCAACTCGTTTGGGCGGCCGACGTCGCCGATTCGCGAAGTGACAAAGACGCGTCGACGCAACTCTTGGACCTCAACAAGAAGGCCTTTGCGCAATTTCATTCCCACCGCTTCGATGCCGCCAAGGAAACCCTACTCGAGGCGCTGGTGCTGGCCAAGGACGCCGGACTTGCCAACACCGCTAGCATGGCACGCACCTACGTTCAACTGGCCGCTCTCTACGTGACCGGCGAGAAGAGCCGCGACAAGGCCGTGAATCAGCTCATGCTCGCCTTGAAGATCGATCCCAATCTCACCATTCCGTCAGAGCTGGATTCCCCTGCGCTCAAGTCCGCCCTCTTGTTCGCACGGCGACAGATGGGCCCCAGCGCGGATCCCGAGAGCACGCCTGCCCCCCGGCCCTCGCCAGCCCCGCAAGCCGTAGCGCCCCCGGCTGCATCACCGTCGGAGGCCGAGCCACCTCCCCCGCCCGAGCCGAATGCGCCCACGACCACCACCAAACGCGGCAGAGGCGGTCACAAGGTCACGGTCGACGTGGTCGATCCGGACCTGCCGGCGCGGATTCCGGCACTGCTCTATTGCCCCCTGCCTTTTGAGATTCCCCCGGGCCAAGACATGGTTGTCCGTTGCCTCACGCAGAAGCAACAGAAGAGGTCCACCGCCACCCTCTACTACCGGCCGGAGGGCGCCACGAGCGAGGACTTCACGTCCGTGCCGATGATTCGCAGCCCCAAGGGCTGGCTGCAGGCCACGATTCCCGCCGATGTCATCAAGGACAAGTCCCTCGGCTACTACATCCAGGCCCGCGTGCCTGGCAAGGAGGGGGACAGTCAAACACTGTATCTGGCGCGACCAGACGCACCGAACGCCTTCATGATCAAGGAAGGCGCGGACTCCTCTTTCAATTCCGACCGGGAAAACATCCTCGCCACGCTCAACGTGACTATTGCAGACGAGGAAGATTCCTTTCGCAACCACCGTCGAGGACCAGACTCCATTTGGGTCTCCGTGGCGGGTGGCAGTGGAGCGGCCTACCACGGCACCGAGGCGGTCGACAGCGGCGACACCTCCGGCGGAACGCCCATCCGTTCCCTGGCCAGTCTCACGGCCGCCGGCTTGGCGCAAGTCGAATTGGAGGTTGGCTACCAATTCACCAAGAATCTTTCGCTTTCAGCCATGGTGCGCTACCAGTACGCTCCGCCAGATTCGGTTGGCTATACGGGAAAGCCGATCCTAGATTCGGCCTGGGCGGGTTACCTGCGCGGTCGCTACGCGTTCCTGACTGCGGGCAACTTCCAGACCCATGCATCGACTGGCGTCGGTGGCGGAAGAAGTTTCCTGGTCGTCGTCAGCAAGCAGTGCGACGCGGGGTGCAGGCTCACCCACAGCGACACATTGCATGGTGGTCCCGTGGGTGTCTTGCTTGGCCTCGGCGCTACCTACCATCTAAGCCGCAACTTCGCGGTCTTCATCGACATCAATGAGATTGCAACCTTGCCCAAGTTCATGGCACTGACCGAATTCAACCTGGGCTTCGCGTTCGCCTACGGTTTGGAAAAGGCCCCCGCTCCGACAACCGACGATGGCGTCGTCAGCGAAAAGCCACCAGAAGCCAGCGAAGACTCCTCCACGGCTCCGTCGGAGTAGAAACAAATCTAGAAAATTGGGACGGAGTCGCAGCCGAACCAGATCTCGAAGGTTCCGCCAGCGCCCGCGGAAATGGTATTGCAGGCCGCGCCCTCAAGCTGGATGACGCTACTTTTGGCATCCACGTACGCCCAGGTACCGGCGGAAGTTTCGCTCCCGCTTCCCTTCTGAAAGACCTGCACGGATTTTCCAGACGCATCCGTGACCTTAACCGCGACATAGGATGGGTTCGGCGGTACCGCCTGAAGCTGGATCTGGCAGCTGTTGATGGCTCCCATGATTTTCGTCAAGGCGCTGGTTAGTGCGGCCTGATCCGTCGCCAGGTAGAACCCGGTGTAAGCAGCGCCGGTGCACGCCGAAGCGCTTGCACCTGCCGGGCAGGTAGCGTGAGTAAGCGCTTCGCCCCCAGCATCCGCCATGGCCGTAAGATCGCTGAGGCTGGAGCTAGAGCTGGGACTGTTGATGCCCACGACGAAGGTTGGGATGCCAGCGGCATTGGCGACCGCGATGGCGTTGACCGCGGCGGTGACCCCTGTCTTCACGCCGTTCGAGGTGGTGCTGCTGGCGGCGCCAACACAAGAGGGAACGCCGTCGGTAGCCAGCACCATATAGCGGGGATAGTCGTTGGCAACGTCCTTCAAGTAGTTCATCCCCACTGTGATGGCCGAATCCGTAGGCGTGCCGTTGCCTGTGGCGACGGTAGGAATAAGCGCCGAGATCGCTGCATAGTTGCCGAGTCCCACTGGAGGATTAACCTGCGACACGGCGGGCATGGTCCCGGCGGTGCACTCGCTGCCGTCACCAAAGGGAAACATCTCCATGCCCCATTGCAATTCCTCCTCGGTGCTCTGGATGACGCTCTTGACTGCCGGCACGACGAAGGTCCAGATGTTGCCCTTGCTGGTGTCCGACATCGAGGCCGAACGGTCGAGCACGAGCAGGATATTGGGCGGGCGTCGCTTGAGATTGGTGACCTGGCCGCCACAATTGGCGTCCGCCGTGGGTCCGGTCAAGGTCGAAGTCGAGGTGCTCGTGGTCGAGCTTGCGTCGAGGTTGATGAGGACGCCGCCCCCGGCTCCAGTGTTTCCGCCCAGATTGCTGCCACCGCCTGACCCCGCGGCGTTGCCAGCCGGGGTGCCTTCAATACTACTTGAACACCCAGCAGGAGCCAGCGCGGAGACGGTTAGTAGCAGACCCAAACACCTCATGAATCACTCTCCTAGATTAGGATCCACTAGAAAATGATGGTTTGCCCCACTGTCGTTTGTTCCGTCGTGAGGCAGGAGGATAGATCAAAGAACATGAATTCGATGGCTTTTTCATAGGATGAAAGATTGCCGGCCTGACACTGGGTCGGGAACACATCCTTGGTATCGGGGGCATGGGCGCCGCTCGATGCGGCGGACACGTGCAAGCCGGTGTAGACGAAACGCCCGCACATGTTGGTGCTGGCGGTATCCAAGCGGTCGATGACTTGCCCCGTGCTGCTGACGTTGAAGCTGAGGTAGTGGGTGTCGGAGGCCGCACCGGTTGGATTGGCCGTATCAGCGGGTTGATAGATCCATCGTCGTGCCGACGGTGGCGGTGAAATTTCGTCCATGGCGCTAGGCTTCGTCGTCGTGTCGGTTGGGTCGAAGATCATGGTCCCCAGGGTCGACGACGCGCCAACCGTCAGCAACCACTGCGCAAAATCCTTGCCCTTGGGGAACGAGGTTTCGACAAGGGCCGGCGTAGCTGGGAGGACGTTGCTGGAGCTGTAGGGGATCCAAGTGGCGACGTCCACGCCAAGCGGCGATGGAATCGGAAGATCGGTCGGTTTGGTTCCCGTGGGAAAGGATTTGATCCATGCCCAGTGGTAGTGCTCGGCGAATACTCGACCGCCATGAGCCAAGTAGTTGACCATGTTGGCCTTGGCCGCATCCGTGATTGTGTTCGGATTCGTCTTGGCGGGATCCATCGCGCTCTGGTTTCCGCCGCAGGCAAGAAGAAGCACGTCGTACTTGGCAAGCTGGTTGATGTCGCCCCACAGTGCGCTGGCGTCAGGATACACGGCCCCACCGTTGTAGGCCGCGGCGTAGGCGCCCCGATAGCCCGAGTCGTTGTTGAGCGCGGATGGCAGGTTGTACAAGTTGAATGCACCCACGCCATCGGGATTGGTGAATTCGTGCGGATCCACGCCCATGCGCAGGAACAAGCATTGCAGCCTATCCGCATCTCCGACCGCGATAGCAATCTTGGGCATCGATACCTTCTCGCCGTCGGTTTGAGCTTTGGGCAGTCGGGTCAGGTCCTTGTCCGTGACCTTGTTTTCCGAGCACTGGTTGTTGACCGCAACATAGGTCATGCGCCGCCACTTGCCGACCTGAACGACCAGCGGCACTTTGGCGCCCACCGGCGCTTTCTTGATCGTGAAGGAGCCGTCCGGCCCCGTCACGGCGCCCGCCAGTGGCTCGCCCTGCGGCGTTACGCAAGTCCCGCAAGAATTCCCAGGGCCCTGTGGAATCGCCGTAATCTCGTCGAGATTGTTGGGAATGTAAACGACCGCACCATAGATGGGATTTGCGGCAGCGGGGTCATAGACTGTGCCGGTGATGGTTGTCCCGACGTCTTTGTCCGCACAGTCGGGAAGATTGCACGTCCACCCGACCGTATTGGTGCAGTTGCCAGATCCGAGCGACGTCCCCGAACCTCCCGAGCCCGCGCTGGCGTCGAGGTTGATGCTGACGATTCCACCACCGCCACCGCTTCCCGCGACGCCACTACCTCCGCCACCGTTGCCTCCTGGCAGTGTTTCGATTTGCGAGGAGCACGCGACCGTGAGCACAAGCGTTGCGCATGCCCAAAGTGAGAACCATGGGGAAGCCGGGTGGCTTTCCCCGAAAAAGGTCCTTGCGAAGCGTAGAATTGTCGGCGACATAGACTGGCCTCTAAGTTGCGCAGTGGCGGGCGGAAGGCGAATAGGCTCAGTTCGCACAGTCTGGTACGAATACGCGTGCAGGGGGCCACCCATTGCGCTACTGGTGTATTCGGCCTGAAGACAGGAGCCCGGTGATGATGAAGCCAAGCGCACCCTACTCGTTCAACTTTCGGCCATGCTTGGCGCTGCCGTGGGTGTTTGCGCTGGCCCTTTCGTGCTCAGACAATGGATCGGCGATACGCGACGCTTCCTTGGAGACGCCCGACACGAATCCAGGCCCCGTCGTAACGACAGAGGGCGGTGTCGACTCCACGATAACCGCGGACGCGCCCATGACCGCAGATTCAGCCGTCGACATCGCGTTCGGCGATACCGTTTCCTCGACGTTGCAGGAAGCAGGACAATTGGACGGGACCGCAATAACCTATCCGACATCGTGCGACGACATCGGCAGCGAGCCGACCATTCCTCCCGCGTGCGCCACGGTCCCGGCCACCAAGACGGTTGTCGCCGGTGCCACGACCACGGAGGCGGACGAAGCGTCCCTCGACACGACCGTCATCCAGGCCGCCCTCGACGCTTGTCCCGCCGGCCAATCGGTCAGGTTGATGGCGGAAGGGGCAAACAACGCGTTCCTAGTCGGCCCGGTCCAAATAAGGTCTGGAAAGACGCTTTGGATCGATACCGGCGTAACCGTGTACGTTTCGCGCAATCCTCGCAATTTCGACGCCAAAATTGGCTCGGGCCTGTGCGGAACCGCGGCAAGCAACAGTGCGTGCTCGGGTGTATTCAACATGACCGCAAGCACCAATGCGGGTTTGATGGGCAAAGGCACGGTCGACGGCCAAGGTGGCAAGCCCGTGCTTGGGTCGACTTCGTCTTGGTGGCAGCTCAATACCGCCGCCAACGGTGGACTCGCGGCTCCACGTCTGGTCTCGGCCAACAGCGGCACAGGCCTGGTGATCCAGGGTCTGCGCTTTCAGAATGGCGGCAAGTTTCACATCGTGCCCACGGGCGTTCAAAGCTTCACCATCTGGGGCATAGCGATCATCACCGATCCGGAGTCGCCCAACACAGACGGGATCGATCCAGCGGGCTCGACCAACGGCGTGATCGCCTACTGCAACATCTCGACCGGCGACGACAACATCGCCATCAAGGGGGCCGGGCCACTGGTCGTCGACAATCTCATCATCGCGCACAACCACTTCGGCAAGGGTCACGGCATGTCCATCGGCAGCGAAACCAACGTGGGCGTGAGGAACGTCAAAGTATGCGATCTGTCGCTGGACGGAACCACCAATGGCATTCGCATCAAATCCGACGTCGCTCGTGGCGGACTGGTCACGGGCATCAGCTACACCGATGTTTGCATGCGCAATGTTTCGGCGCCGCTGGTTTTCAATCCCTTCTATACCTCTGGCGCGACCGGCACCCTGATTCCGAGCTTCCAGAACATCGTGCTGTCCAATGTTCACGTGCTTGGTGGCGGCAAGGTGACGCTGGCGGGCTACGATGCGAGCAACCTACTCACGCTGACGATGGACAACGTAATCTTCGACTCGATTCCCACGGTCACTGCATCGCAAGCCGCGATCACGCTGGGCCCCGATCCGGTCACCATCGCTCCAAGCGGAACTGGCGTCACGGTGGGCGGGGTCGTGACCGGGACAGCGCCGGCGCGCGACTGCAGCAACACTTGGGTGACGTTTGACTAAACTCCAGCCTTCCCCCAGTCTCCGTGCTCCCTCCGCCATCCTGGTTGAGTTTTCCCCGATACAGTGTCAGAAGGTGCCATGGCAAATCACGGCGCTGGTTTCGATCCAGAGGAATTCACTCGCGCGGCACGCGAGTTCGGCGCCCGGCTGCGCGAATCGCGCCGGTTGCTGCTCATCGTCGGTCTTGTGATCGTCGGAATTGTCGCAATCTACGGCTCGTACTACCAAGTCGAACCTGACGAGGTCGGGCTGGTGACGCGCTTCGGGCGCTACGTTGGCACCAGCAATCCTGGCCCGCACGCCAAGATCCCCTTCGGCATCGAGCGCGTGCAGAAGGTTCCGGTGCAGCGCCAGCTCAAGCAGGAGTTCGGCTTTCGCACGGCCAGCGCGGAGATCCAAAGCTCGTTCCACAAGGACGAGAAGACGGATGCCGAAGCCGTCATGCTGACCGGTGATCTGAACGTGGCAACCGTCGCGTGGATCGTCCAATACAAGATCTCGGATCCGTACAAGTATCTTTTCAAGCTGCGCGACGTGGAGGAGACCTTCCGCCTCATGACCGAGGCATCCATGCGCACCGTCGTGGGCGATCACAGCGTCACCGAGCTGCTCACCGTGGGCCGCGAATCCATCGCCGCCAGGGCCAAGCAGTTGCTGTCCAATTTATGCAAGCTCTACGACAACGGCATCTCGGTGCAGCAGCTCATCCTGCAAGACGTGGATCCCCCCGAACCCGTTCGGCCGTCCTTCAATGCCGTGAACCAGGCCATCCAAGAACGCGAGCGCGCCATCAACGACGCGTGGGCCGAATACAACCAAGAGATCCCGCGCGCCCGCGGACTCGCCGAACAAAAGATCCAGGCGGCCGAGGGCTATGCCGTCGATCGCGTGAACCGCGCCAAGGGCGACGCCCAACGCTTCATCGCGCTTGAAGAACAGTACCGCAAGGCCGCGGAAGTCACGCGCACCCGCATCTACCTTGAAACCCTGGCGGCGGCCTTGCCGTCGGCGGGCAAGAAGCTCATCTTCGACGAGAAGGCCAAGGGCATCTTGCCCATGTTTCCTCTCGGTCCCGTCCAGGAGGTGAAGCCATGAGAAGCCGTTCTGTCGTCATTGGCGCCGCGTTCGCGGTGGTGGGGCTCGCCACGCTGTCGTCCGCGCTTTATACCGTCGCCGAGACCGAACAAGTCATCATCACCCAGTTCGGCCAGCCCATGGGCGAAGCGGTCACCCAGGCGGGGCTGCACCTGAAGATGCCGTTCGCGCAGGAAGCGAACGTGTTCGAGAAACGCTGGCTGGAATGGAACGGCAACGCCAACCAGGTTCCCACCCGCGACAAGAAATACATCGGCGTGCAAACCTATGCGCGCTGGCGCATCGCCAACCCGTTGTTGTTCTTCCAACGTCTGCGCGACGAGCGCAGGGCCCAATCGCGCCTGGACGACATCATCGACGGCGAAACCCGCAACGTCATCGCCAGCCACGACCTCATCGAGGTCGTGCGCACCACCAACCGCGCCTTCGAGCGCGCCGAAGAGGTCGAGGACATCATGGAAGCCGAGTCCATGCGCCAGATCGAACTCGGGCGCGACAAGATCACTCGGCTCATCCTCGAACACGTCCAGCACGTGGTGCCGGACTACGGTATCGAACTGGTGGACGTGCAGATCCAGCGGGTCAACTACATCGAGAGCGTGCAGGCCAAGGTCTTCGAACGCATGATCTCCGAGCGCAAGCGCATCGCCGACCGCCACCGTTCCGAGGGACAAGGCAAGAGCGCCGAGATCCGAGGCAAGAAAGAGCGCGAGCTGAAGGTGATCGAGTCCGAGGCCTATCGCAAAACCCAGGAAATCATGGGCCGCGGCGATGCGGAAGCGGCAACCATCTACGCCGACGCCTACAACCGCAATCGCGAGCTCTACCGATTTCTCAAGACCATGGAAACCTACCGCAGCGCGATCGACAAGGAGACCTGGCTTGTCCTGTCCACCACGACCGATGCGTTCCGCTACCTGCAGTCGCAAACCGCCGCAGGCGGCAACGCCGCGGGCGGTGGCAAGGCCGGGGCCAAAGTCCGATAGTCCGCAGCCATGATGCCCAAGACTGAACCCGATCCGTACGCCATTCTAGGGGTCGCCCGCAACGCCACCGAGATCGAGATTCGCGCCGCCTACCACGCGCTGGTGGCCAAGTACCATCCCGACAAACACCAGGGCAATCCCCTGGAAGGCTTGGCCGCCGAGAAAATGGCGGCGATCAATCGCGCCTACGAGATCCTTTCCGATCCCGTGCGCCGGGCGGCTTACGACAGCGGCCAGGGCACCTGGCCACGTGCGGCCGCCAGCGGCTTTCCCGGGGGTTTTCCTGGCGGGCCTGGGGCGATTCCTCGCAAGTCCATGCGCTGGCTGCAGATCCTCGCGCTGCTCATGCTGCTGCCGATTTTGCTTCGCTTCGGCGCGTTCTTCGTGCGCCTCATCGTCCGGCTCGTGCGCGCCACGCTCGAAGTCTCGACCTTGGCGCGCGGAACGCCGCTCGCCGCGGTTCTCGTACTATTGGTCATCGCCGTGCTCGCGTACGCCCTCATCCGCCGCCGGGCCAAACGCAAAGCCTCCGCGAACAAATCCTAGTCGTTGTCGCCAAATCTGGAACCAACAACCGAATCTGCGATAGTCCATCTTGAGCCGGTTGCCCCGGTCGCCCCGGTCGCCTACGATCAGCCGCTAGGAGGCTGGGCCATGTAGAGGGCTACCATCCCGAGATCCGGGCGGGCATCGGGAAGCTGGGCGAGATACTTCATGCCCATGCCGCCGAGATCCGCGCCAACATCCGCTCCCGTGCCAGCATCCACCCCCGCGCCTGTGTCCGCGCCTGCCCTTGCCTCGCCCGAGGTGTCCTTCTTCGCATCCGATCCCAAGGCCGCATCGGCCGCCAAGAGATCCGCCGGCACGGTAGCGTCCGCCACGGTGGCCAGATCCGGCGCCGCGAACGCGTCCGCAGTGGGCGCGAGATCCGGCGCGCTGTCCGTACCCATCGGCAGCGTGTCCTTGGCCGCGAATGCGTCGGCCGTGGCACCGTCAGGGGGAACAGGCGCGGAATACACGGGCGTGTCGTGGGTCAAGCCGGCCGCGTCCTCGATGGGACCGATCTGGCCGTCGGGAAGCGGCGCCGAATAGACCGGTATGGCGACCTCCTTCGTGCAACCAGCAACCGCCAGGCCCAGACCCAGCGCCGGCGCCAGCATTCCCTGCATCCGCCGCCGGAGGAAGCCCTCGATTCGTTGCCTCATTTCGAATTCGCGCATGAACGGATGATACGCTTGCCCTGGCTGGCGTGAAAGCGACAACGATCACGCCGCGTAGCAGGCAACTGGCTATCGCCTGCGCGCTAGTACTTGCCGAGCTTCTTCCATATCCATCGATGCACGCTGTGGGGGAACCCGGCCTCCGTGTGCATAATGAGGCATTCGCCGTGGACCTCGGCAATGCCCTTGTCGCGACACAAGGCAACCGCCGCCGGGGATTCCGATCCCTGCTGCATCCACATGCGCCGGATGCCAAGCCGCGCGCAATCTGCGGCCACCTTTTCGGTCTCGGCCGGTGGCACCACGGTGACCACGCCGCCCACGGGCTCGGGCAAGTCATCGAGCCGGCGGAAGCAGCGCTGTCCCTCGACTTCTTCGGCTTGCGCATTGACTGGGAAAACCCGATAGCCCTTCCGCTTGAGGTGCTTGAAAAGCGTGTTACCGAACCCGCGGGTGCGCGAGACACCAACGATGGCCAGGGACTTCTCCGCTACGAAGGCTTCCTTTTCGTTCGTCATTCCTGTCCTCGATTGGGTGAGACGCTACGCCAGGATGGTAGTCCGTGTCCGAAACCGACAGCAAGAGGCAGTTGCGTCCCATCGTCCAGTGACGGAAGAAGCTCCGCCGTTCCGGCGCTACACGAGCGTGCGCGGCTCAGTGATCGGGGACTTCCGTCAGCCGCGCGTGTTGGCGAAGAAGTTGCCTGCGACTTCGTCCCACTTCGCGTCGTCGATGTGGGCAGAGAGATCGCTGTGGAGAACGCCACCGTCGGCCATGGTCGGCGCCGCTTGGCGCGCTCCTAGCGCCTCGGTCAGCCGGTCCACTTCGCTTCTGAACCAGGAACGGATGCCTGAGCCGCTCTTGAGCTGGCTTCGCTCGCCGCTGAAATTGACTCCCTCCAGCCAAACCACCCAGCCGGCGCCGTAGGGACTGTCCTTGACCAGCGCCGGCTTGGACTCGATTTCACGGTTGACGTCCGCGACGACACCGCTGACCGGAGCCTTCACTTCCAAATGCCGCTTACCGCAGGAGAGGGTGAAAAGCGACTGGCCCTGCTCCACCCGCGTGCCGACAGGCGGTGTCTCGACGGAAACCACCGATCCGAAGGCGGCGGCCGCGAGAGCATCCACGCCAACAGTTGCCGATCCCTGGGTTTCAGGCTTGGCCCAGCCGTGGGCGGGGTGAACGTAGTAGCTGACCGGTGGAATCGTCAGGCCGTGATACTGGGTCGAGTTGTCGGCCTCGGCCATGAACCAGCGTCGCAACCCGGGGCTGACGGCAATGGCGACCAGCGCCGCGACGATGAGCAGGGGTATCAGCAGGCGCACACCGTAGGCCAGCCCAGCGAGCAGCGGAACGGCGATGACAACCGCGATCGCCAGTCCCAGGTAGAGCAGGGAATTCTTGGCCAATTTCTTCATGGTTTGGGAACGGGTCATCGCTACCTCCCGGCCGCCATACGAGGCGCCTATCCTATTGTCCAGGCAAACGCCGTACCACTCGCGCCGAAATCCCGTGCCGCCACCAGCGGTATTTTGGGAAACAGCGATTTCGGCTGGATTTGCACGAGATATCGCCGTTCCATCGAGGCTCGACGGGTCGGACAAGCCATGGCACGCCCACCAATCCAGAAGTTGACCCCCAGGACATTGCCGTCTTTCTCTACGTTTCAGCGCCGAGGCCGTTGAATTTTCCTACACCAACCGTAACAATTTGAATTAAAATGGCTTTCTTCGCGCCAATGAAGGAATCACGGCATCCGAGACCGACGACTCTGTGGAAATCGTCGACAAGCCACCTGGGACGGGCTCGCGTGCGATGCCGCCGATCTCGCCCCAGGCCGCCAGAATTCACCGCAGTGACAACACATTCTGTCCCATTCTCTGGTCGCACGGGCGGCAGCTCGGGCGCTGACGATGTTGGCTCCATTATTGCCAGCGCTAGTGGCCAGTGAGGAATTCGATGGGTCCAAGCAGCAAAAACTCAGCAGTCGCCAAACTGCCTTCTCGCCCAGGCAACCATTCGCCCCTGGGCACGGTTCCTGCCGAAAGCAAAGCGTGCATCTGGATGAGTGCCGGTGTCCTCTCCTATAGACTGTGCGACCGTGCATTCGACTGCGAGCACTGCCTGCTCGACAAGGCCTTGCACGGTGGTGACGGCGGAAGCGCCTCGGCCTGGACTCCTGGAGAATGGGGGCCGAGCGGGTACCGGCTCTTTCCCCAGGATCGTCACTTCAGCCCTGCGCACACCTGGGTGCTCCAGATGGGGTCGGCCTCCGTGCGTCTGGGGGTCGACGCGCTCGTGGCGTGGCTTCTGTCCGAGGCCACGGCCGTTGAACTCCCGGCCGTGGGCACCTGGCTCGAACGCGGCGAGGTGGCCGCCACCCTGCTCGCCAAGGGCGGCAAGCTGACCATCCCAGCGCCCATCTCGGGTCGCGTGCTAGGCCACAATGAAGCCGCCCAGGGCTGTCCCGAACTCGTCGTTTCGGCGCCCTACGGTGCGGGCTGGCTCATCGACATGGAGGTGGAAACCGGGCGCAAGAACAAGCAATTCACCCAGCTTCTGTGTGGTCCCGACATGGAGAAGCTGAGTCGGTCCCATTTGCACAACTTCCACCGCCGCACCGACGACCTGCTCGCGGCTCGCCCCGGCCGCGTTGGCGCGACCATGGCCGACGGTGGCAAGGCCGTGACCGACCCGCGCGCCATGCTCGGACCGGCCCGCTATCTCAAACTTGTGCAGGAGCTTCTGACCTGACCCCGCCCGACCAGCCGACCGACGCTGCCACCACCGACGGAACGACCCGGCGGCAAGGCGACGATGCGCAAGAGACACGACCGCCATCCACGCTGACCGGCAACGTCCTCGTGGGTTTCTTCCATTCGGCGAGCGCGCGCTTGCTGGCGCCGCTGCTGCTCACCATCGTCGTCGTCTTCTCGGTCTATGGCTTTCTCAGTTTCCGCGCCATCTCGCAAGAGTGGAACGAGTCGGTCTATTCTTACGCACGAAAATTCGGAGATCTGGTCAAGCGCGCCACCAACCACGGCATGCTGGTCAACCGCAACGACGACGTTCAGTACGTCGTCCAGTTAGTGGCCGGCAGCCCTGGCGTCGAGGCCGTGAACATCTACAACAAACACGGCGTCGTCGCCTTTTCCCACGATCCCAGCAAGGTCGGGCAGCAGGTCGATTTGCAGGCCGAAGCCTGCGTGGTCTGCCACGACAAGACCGCGCCGCTCAAGGCGGTCAACACCGAGAAGCGCACGCGCATCTACCGCAACAGCGCCGGCCGCCGCGTGTTCGGCGTGATCGAACCCATCGAAAATGAACCGCGCTGCGCGCGCAGCGGCTGCCATGCGCCAGTGACCGAACAATCCATCCTCGGCATCATGGATGTGCAGATGTCGCTCGAACCGCTCGACCTCGCGCTCGCGGACGCGCAAAGGCGCTCATTGTGGCTGACCATCGCCGTCATGCTGATGGTCAGCGCGGGCACTATCGCCTTCGTATATCGCATCGTACGCCGGCCGGTCATGAAGCTGGTGGAAGGCACGCAGCGGATCGCGCAGGGCGATCTCGACACGCGCATCGACGTGACCTCGCGGGACGAGCTCGGCGTGCTGGCCTCGGCCTTCAATGGCATGACCCAGGATCTGCACAAGGCGCGCGAGGAGGCCAACCAGTGGTCGCAGCAACTTGAGCAGAAAGTCATCGAGAAGACCGCCGAACTCGGGCGCATCCAGCGTCAGGTTCTGCTCATGGAAAAGATGGCCTCGCTCGGCAAGCTGGCCGCCACGGTGGCCCACGAGCTCAACAATCCCCTCGGCGGCATCCTGAATTACGCCAAGCTGGTCGAGCGCGTGGTGCGCGACGAGACCCTCGACGAGGCGGGCAAGCGCGAAGTTCAGCGCTACCTCGCCGCCATCCAGCAGGAATCGCGACGTTCGGGCGATATCGTGCGCAACCTGCTGCTCTTCGCACGGCCATCCCAGGCCAGTTTCGCGCCCGTGCACCTTTCCCAAATCATCGAGCGCAGCCTCCTGCTCATCCAGCACCGCATGACCATGGCCTCGATCACCTGCGAGTACCAGCGGACCGAGCAGGATGACATGCTGACCTGCGACCCCGACCAAATCCAGCAAGTGCTGGTGGCCCTGCTGGTAAACGCCATCGAAGCCATGGAGGACGGCGGCACCCTGCGTGTGACCGTCACGCCAAGCGCGAGCACCATCGAGCTGGTCGTGGCCGACACCGGCGTGGGCATTGCCGAGGACGCCCTCGGCCACATCTTCGAGCCGTTCTTTTCCACCAAAGACAAGGAAAGCGGAGTCGGATTGGGCCTTGCCGTGGTCTATGGCATTGTACAGGGTCACCACGGCACCATCGATGTGACGTCCCAACCTGGCAATGGAACCACCTTCACGGTGCACTTGCCGAGAAACCCACCGGACCGCTAGCGTTCAGCTCATAGGGTGATGCGGCCGGCAGCCGCCGCGTTTCCATGGGTCGGTCACTCTAGGATGGGGGCGTCGTTCACACCACGTCTCGGAGCCTTTGGTTCCGGGTCAGGGGGCTCGACAGCGTGCTTCTGTCTACCTGGTTTGTGGGCACTTTCGGTGCTGATTCTTTTGTGGATCGCCGTCTTTGCCTCGGCGGGAATTGTCCTTATGTCGATAGGTCGGTCGGCGGGCGGAACGAAGTTGGGCCTTTCATCCGCAACGGGTTCGGCAGGAGGCGCGCTCATCCGTGGAGGCGTAGATGTTGAAGGCGCCGTTGGCGACGGATTGCGCAGCAGTACCCAGAAGACAGCACCAAGCAGAAGCGCACCGAGGGTGGCTGCGCCGATAACCAGGCCACCCCAAGGACGTCCGCGAGGCACCCGATCCGTGGCCGTCCTGCGGCTCGGAGGCCGTCGCTTTGCACTGATAGGCGGGACCTCGCCGGTCGGGAGAATCTTCGTGCCAGCGAAAAACGGCCCGGACGGGGTCGAGGGCGGACGGGCCGGATCTGTGGCAAAATCACCGGCATTGCCTGGCGGTAGGATGGCTGTCGCTGCGGGCCGGGGAAATGCATTCCCCATGGCGGAACGGGTCTTGTCGCTGGCATAGGGCAGAAGCGCAGCCCCAAGTTCAAGCAGCGAGGGGAAGCGGTTCTCCGCCTCCTGTGACAGCGCCCGCATCACGATGGTGTTCAGTTCGGGTGGACAGTCCAATCTGGCCTCGCGTAGAGGAACAATGGCCAGATTCGCAATATTGTAGAGAATCTCGAAAGCGTTTTCGCCAGGACGGCAGCGGGTTCCCGTCAGCATCTCATACAGAATGAGGCCCAGGGCATACTGGTCGCTGAGGTGGTCTACCTGGCGAGCGCCGCGTGCTTGCTCCGGCGACATGTACGCCGCCGTCCCGATGACCGTCAGCGTCCCTGTGATCGCCCCAGCCGGTTCCTCCGTGATCAATTTCGAGACGCCAAAGTCGAGCACCTTGGGCACGATGTCGCCCCATGGGCCTTGTGTAAGGAAGATGTTGTCCGGCTTGAGATCTCGGTGAATGACCCCCTCGGCATGACCGGCGGCGATGGCTGAAATGACCGGAAGCAAGATGTCCGCAGACTCGCCAACCTCCAAGCGACCGCGGCCCGCCAAGAGACGACCGAGAGTTTGGCCCTCCAAGTACTCCATCACCATGTAGGGCGTGTCGCCCTCGCTGCCGACGTCCGTCACGCGCACGATGTTGGGATGGTTGATGCGTGCAGCTACCTCGGCTTCGCGCAAGAAGCGCGCGCGAAATTCGGGAGTCTGCGCGATATCGGCTAGCAACGTCTTGATGGCGAAGCGCTTCTTCAGGACAGGATGGAATGCCTCATAGACCGTTCCCATCCCGCCCTCGCCGACGATGCCGACGATTTGGTAGCGGGCGAAGGCCTGCCCTGTTTGCAACTGTTGCTTCGCGTTCATCCCTTGAAACCAAAGGCAGAGATGCGTTCACTAGAGGATTTGAATGTCGTCGAAGTAAATGTCGCCCGTCCAGGGCTGATCGAGTTTGATGTGAATCGAGAATGAGTTCACGATTTGGGGGTTTGGATTGATTCCCGTGCACTGGGCGAATCCGATGGTGTCGAAGGTGCTGCTGGTGACCTGCGTCCATAGTTGGACGGGAATAGGCACTGGGGCGTCGACCCCGACTCCGCCGCAGTTGGCGCCACTGGCCTCGAACACGCTGATGTCGTAGCCGTCGGAGAAGTAGAGGGTGTTGGGGCCCGACAGGTAGACGCTGAACCTCAATTTCCTCCCCCGCAGATCCACGCCCGCGGCACATGTGTTGAATTGGAGGAAGAGCTCCTCGAGGTTTCCTGTGTCGACGTAGTGAACCTTTGCCGCCAACGAGCCAGAAGGACTCTGGACGATCGTCAATCCGCTGGCAGCTTGCTGGTCTCCCGCAAGCGGTGCTCCCAGTGTCCAGCCTTCGTTGTTGGCGCTGCCAGAATCGAAGTTCCAGGAGCCGCAAAGAGGCTTTCCGTTGGTAGTTCCACACTGGGTAAAGGTGAAGCCATTGCAGGTATTCGCGCATTGGGTTCCACCGCAGATCGCAGTCGCGTTGGGTTGAGTGCAGTCCAAGCAATTGGATCCGCAGTGCAGGGTATCCGCGTTGCCGTAGCACGGTGAAGTCAGGCCACCGCAGGCGTGAAACGACGGATTGCATTGAATCAGGCAAGATGTGCCTGCGGCGCAAGAGATCGAAGTGTTGGAATTGGCTACCGGCGGACTACAGCACATGGTGTTGCCGCAATATTCGGTCTTGCCCGCACCGCAAATGCAGGTTCCGCCGCTGCAAGTGGGCGTTCCCCCACTACACGCGGTCCCGGTGTTCAGCGTCCCTGTGGCGCTGCAAGTCTGGGGTGCGTTGGCACTGCACGATATGGGCGTCCCGGGTGTGCCCACGCAAGAGACCGACGCCTTGTCCGCACTGCATACATAGTTTCCACATGCGTTGCAAGTCGCCCCCGGCGCGCCGGCCAGGCTTCCGCAGCCGCCGCAAGCGTTCAGCGCGGTTTCACATGCGACGTCGCCCCCGCTCGTGCAGTGGCCGAACCCCGCGGCGCATGAAGATGCGGGAACCTGGCACACGCCCGCCACGCACTGAACCGGGGCGCCCGCCTTGACGTGGGGCAAAGTCCCGCAGGCGTGTCCGCAAGAGCCACAGTTCAGCGGATCGGACTGAAGATCCACGCACTTCGTGGTGCACAGATTGGGCGCCGGGGGAACACAACTCGACGAACAAGTTGGCGCGCCTGTGGTCGTGGAACAGAGGCCAGTGGGCGGCGTGCACTTCGTGCCGCAACTGCCACAATTCGTGGTGCCCGTCAGATCGGTCTCGCATCCGTCGTCTGGGTTTGTCGAGCAGTGCGCAAACCCGGACACGCACGCGCTGGCCGGGACATAGCATGCGCCTGTTCGACACTGGACCCCAGCGGCGCCGGCCTTGACGTTCAGCAGTGTCGTGCAATTGTGGCCGCAAGTGCCGCAATTCAATGGATCCGATTGATTGTCCACGCACTGAGTGCCGCACAGATTGGGTGCAGGTTTGATACAACTGGATGAACAAGCGGGTGTGTTATTGGTTGTCGAGCAAAGCGCCGTGGGCGCGACGCAGGCTTTTCCGCACTGGCCGCAGTTCGTGGGCTGGGTTAGGTCGGTCTCGCAGCCATCGTCAGGATTCGCCGTGCAATGGGTGAATCCCGCCGTGCACGCGGACGCCGGAATGGAACAGATGCCGGCCTGGCAGGTGATACCCGTGACACCTGGTTTGACATTGGGTAGTCCTGAGCAGTCATGAGCGCAAGTTCCGCAGTTCTTCGGGTCTGTCTTCAGGCTGACGCAGCTGGTTCCGCAGACGTCCGCCGTTGTTCCGGTGCAGTTGGCGCTGCATACCGGGGAACCAGTCGTCGATGAGCAGGCCGGGGTCGGGGCCGTGCACGTCTTGGTACAAGAGCCACACGTCTTGGAATCAGCGAGGCTTGCTTCGCAACCGTCGTCGGGCCGTGCAGAACAGTGGGCAAACCCTGCCGCGCACGACGACGCGGGCACGTTGCAGACGCCAGCCTGGCAGGTGACGGCGGGGTCTCCCGGCTTCACGTTTAGCAAACCTGTACAGTCGTGACCGCAACTGCCGCAATTCTTCGGGTCTGACTTCAAATTGACACAGGTCGTGTTGCATGCGTCCGCTGTCGGCGCGGAGCAGCCCAAGGTGCAGCCGAAGCCGGTCGCCCCCGCCGAACAGACCGGCGCAGCAGTATTGCATGGCTTACCACAGCCACCGCAGTTAAGGGCATCCTGGATATTGGTTTCGCAACCATCGTCGGCGCGTGACGAGCAGTGGGCGAAGCCCGATGTACAAGCGGTGAGAGGAACATAGCAAGCCCCCAAGCGACACTCGATGCCGGCGGCGCCAGGACTGACGTTTGCCAGGGTCGTGCAATCGTGACCGCAAGATCCACAATTCCTAGGGTCAGTTGTGGAAGCGACGCAAGCCGAATCGCCAGAGGTATTGACGGAGGCGTCGGAGCCGCCATCCGGCCTAGGACCATCGGCAGAGAAATTGACGGGCAGATCGGCGCTTGCGTCCGGATTAGGACCATCGGCAGAAGTATTGACGGGGGCGTCGGAGCCGCCATCCGGCTTGGGGCGAAGGTCCTGGTCGACTGAATCTGGGGCGCTGGCGTCGCCCGAATCTGGAAGGCTTGCGTCCATCTGACCAAGGCCAATGCCGCTGTCTGCTATCTCACCAAACGTGGGTCTCTTCACGCAAAGCCCGTTGTCGCAGGTGTCAGCCGGATCGGTGCAAATCGGACCTGGTGAGCACAGCGCGGTCAGTTTCAGGAAGACCTGGGTGGCAAATCCTGGCGATACCTTGGCGTCGCCCGCGTTGGTAACGACGGGTTTCCCGGCTCGCATTCCGGTAGCCGCCACTGTCGCAGTCAAACTGGATTTGAGATTCTGGACCATAATTGTCCAGGTCAAGGTCGTCAGTCCGGTGGCCGGGAAATCCTTTGGCAGAAGAGGCTTCCCTTCGCCGGTGACTTCCATATGGACGGCGTCGAGCATGAGCGCCTGATCGATTTGAACGGTGACGTCGATGCGTCCCGACTGGGGCGACTTTTTCGAACAACCTGCACTTGCGACCAAGATGAAGAGCAGGCACCGCGACAGATGCCTCTGAAATTCAGCCCAGTTTTGCCGTTCGGTCATTGCATCACCAGACCGAGCACGGCGAAGTCGAGCATCCGACTCCGCTGCTCCCACGGTGGGTCAGAAGCCATGTGCCTGTTCCCGCGGCAATCACGCCGGCACCGATCGCCGTCCAGAACCACCAGCGTTCGTAGAACCAGACGTGGGCCGGCTGGACCGAGACGGGCATCTCCGAATGAGACGTCAGGGATGTTCCTGCCGGCGCGGCTTCCGCGGGTGCTGCGGCTGCCACATGAGGAAGCAGGTGGCGGAGGTCAACGTGCTCCCGGATCCGGCTGTCCGCGTTCACATTCAGCAACCTGACGAAATCCTCGTACCCGGCGGCGCTGACCCGCAATGTCGCCTCCGTGGGCGCCAACCAGGTCGAAGCCGAGGGAAGCTTCCCAATCGACTTGTCGTCGAGGGTGACCGCTGCCCCGCTCGGCGCGCCCCAGACCTCGACGCGACCTAAATTGCTCTCGATGGCCTCGCGCGACTTGTCGAGCGTGAGCCGGTTCTTCCGGATCCACGAATCATCCGAGTGCTCGAGGGCGGCAAGCAGGTCACGGTGGGCATCAAGCCAGAGCCCAAGGGCCTGCTCGGCAAGGGCGATCTGGGCGGTAATGCGCGGCGATTCTTCGATTTTGGCCGCTCGCTGAAACTCTGCGAGCGCCTCGGCATCGCGCCCGGCCTTTCGAAAATCGATCCCGCGCTGAACGATCTTCGCGACGTCTTTGGCCTCATCCGCCATGGCCCGTGAGCAGACAGACAGCGAAGCGATGACGAACGCCGCGACAGCGAGAACCCCGCGCCGGCGCAGCGTCAATGCGAATTCTGGTCTACGGGTCGCGCACGGCAAATTGTTTCCCCTTTCGACTCGTCATGTCTGGATAGGATGCCCGCAACTACCCGTGGTCTCCGGAAATCCATAGCCAAGGCTCACGCGGCCTCACGGTGGTAGTCGTTCAGCATGCCCAAGGCGATATCCCTCTACCCAGAAGTGGTGCGCGGGGTCACTTGTACTCAACCCTCCATCTGAGTATCCTTTGGGTGCGATGGCGCGCACCAAGCTGCCAGCCTGGCTGGCGATTCCTAGCTCTGCCGCGCGGTTAGTGAGGTGTTTCGTGCCAAGAGTCGAATCCGGAAGGTCATACCCGATTCCGATACGTCGGCTCAGCCGCTGCGGGGCCTTTTGCTTCCTTGGCATGGTGGCCGTTGTGAGCTGCTCGAATCCCATTCGCACAGGGCCGCGCGGCACCGGGGGCGCGCCAGGTAGCGGTGGGATCCTAGGCGCAGGCGGCATTGCGGGAAGCAGCGGGCTGTCCGCCTCCGGCGGGGTGTCGCTTGTGGGGGGCAGCTTCGGCGCCGGGGCCAGCGGGGGATCGAATGCGCTGCCAGGAAATTTTACACGGACGGGCAGCTTGACCGTGGCAAGAGAGTCACACACGGCGACGTTGCTGCAGAACGGGTTGGTACTCATCGCCGGCGGAGCAAACGGAATGGTTGTCGCAAGCACGGAGCTATACGACCCGGGGCTCGGAACATTTGCGGCCACCGGCAGCATGACGACAGCGAGGGCATCCCACACGGCGACGCTGCTGCCTGGCGGGAAGGTGCTCATCGCAGGTGGAGAGCACTTTGACAATACGAACTACCAATCGCTGGCGCTAGCGAGCGCGGAGTTGTACGACCCGGCAACCGGGACGTTCACTGCCACGGGCAGTATGAGCACGTCGAGATCCGCACACACGGCGACGCTGTTGACCAATGGGAAGGTGCTCATTGCCGGCGGCGCGTCGTATGTTTATTACGACATGCCCACATACAACACCGATCTCGCAGTTGCAAATGCGGAACTCTACGACCCAATGACTGGGACATTTACAGCCACCGGCAGCATGAGCGGGAATGCGGGAGCGGGGCTCACATCGACGCTTTTGCAAAACGGGAAGGTGCTCATTGCTGGCGGAGCGAGTGTCAGCGGCGCATCCTTCCCGAATGCCGAGCTATACGACCCGGCGGCCGGGATATTCGCGGCCACCGGCAACATGACAGTGGCAAGGTACCGCCACACGGCGACGCTGCTGCCTAGCGGGAAGGTGCTCATCACCGGCGGCTCGGGGACACCTGATCTATCGAGCGCAGAGCAATACGACCCAGCGGCCGGCACATTCACCGCCACCAGCAGTATGAGTGTATCAAGGTACTTCCACACGGCCACGCTGCTGCCCGATGGGATGGTGCTGGTTGCCGGCGGATGGAACGACCCAAGCGCGGAGCTGTACGACCCAGCCGCTGGGGCATTCACAGCGAAAGGCAACATGACCACCGCAAGGTACCGCCACACGGCGACGCTGTTGCCAAGCGGAAGCTTGCTCATCGTCGGAGGAAGTGCAAGCGGGGATCTCGCTAGCGCGGAACTGTACCAGTAGATGGGCGATTCGTCGGCCGTGATGTCTTCCGCGTGCGAAGGAATCGCCTGCTTGAGTTTCTCGATCCAATCCCACCTGGACATCCCTCTGGTCCGGGAACCGTGGAAGGTGCTTGCTGGCGGATTTGCGATTTGCTTCGCGCATCGACGCCCATCGCGTGGGCGCCGCCGGAATGTCCTCGGGTGGATACACCGTGATCGCGCTGGCCGGCGGGATCTACCACCCCGAGCGCATGGGAGCGCATTGCCAGGATCATCCATCGCGAAGGGAATGTCGGCCTGACGCCAGGGCCATATTCGAAAGGTTGCCGGATCGCGATGCAGCGTCCTTGTCCCACAAGGATCCCAGATTCCGCGCGGTCTTTGCCATTGCTCCCGCGCTAGGCCCGGGCTTTGCGATCGAGGATCTCGCAGAGGTCAAGATCCCGGTGGGAATCGTCGCTAGCGCGCAAGACGAATGGGTTCCCTTGGCGGACAATGCCGGTCACTACGCCGAGCTGATTCCCAGTGCCAAGCTGACGGTTTTGCCCAAGGGAGGGCATTTCACCTTCCTGGCTGTGTGCAGCGACCAAGGGCGCGAGCGCGCCAAGGACATTTGCGTCGACATCGATCCCACGGTGGACCGACTGGCCGTTCACGAGCAAGTGGACAAGCTGGTCCTCCAATTCTTCGATACCTACCTGCGCTAGGCTCGAATCCGAAGCGCACATTGCCGGCGTCGGTTCAGACAGATCAGACATTCTGTGTCGTGGCAGCGCCAGCCGAAAATGGCGCCGAAAGGTGCATGCGTTTGTAGAGATTACCTGTTTCAGAATGTCCGCGTTGCAGCAGGGTTGTCGTCGCCCTCACGGCAAAGGAACAATGCCTGAAACGTGCCCAGGCGTATTGACATACTGACCATCTAGCTTCGCCGGACCAAAATCAGCCGCCGAAGTCCCCGACGCTTCATCCAGATGGTATCCAGCCACTAGGCCCGGATCGCTGCTGACACCCGGACGCCCCAAGCCGCCATTGTAGTGGTCGGCAATCTCTCGCGCGCTAAGAGCACGACTGTAAATGCGCACTTCGTCTAGGG
>Ga0265316_10000491_pt1 | contig 44803 bp, 26 predicted proteins | sample 4522metaG_FD_202092 | JGI IMG/M metagenome (GOLD analysis project Ga0265316, IMG submission 202092) | Rhizosphere microbial communities from Carex aquatilis grown in University of Washington, Seatle, WA, United States - 4-5-22 metaG | ecosystem: Host-associated > Plants > Roots > Rhizosphere >... | reverse complement strand
GTGCGTGTTCCCGGTTGCAATCGGACAGCGCCACTCACTAGAATCATGGAAGCATCGTGAAGGCACGGACCAGGCCGCGGATCGTAGTCCTCTGCAATCGCGACTTCGAGGGAGCCGAAGAGGATCCCGAGAACAAGGCGCGCGAGGATGTGAAGGAAATTGCGGACCACATCGTTCGCATCCTGAGTGCGAACGGCTATGAGGCCTCCGGGTTGGGGGTGACCAGCGACGTGGCGGGCGCGCTGAGCGAGCTGCGTGCGCGCAAGCCGGCCGCGGTATTCAATCTCTGCGAATCGATCCATGGCGACAACCGCTTCGAGAGCTTGCTGCCGCTGCTGCTGGAGCTGGAGAGAATCCCTTACACGGGCTCAGAGCCATTTGCCCTGTCTCTGGCGCTGCGCAAGGAGAAGGTGAAGGAGATCTTGCGCGCCCGCGGGGTTCCGGTGCCGCCCGGTTGTCTGGTTTCGGCACAGAGCGAGTTGCCCGCTGTGAACCTGCGCTTTCCCGTGATCGTCAAGCCGGCGCGCGAAGACGCCTCGGTTGGGATCACCCGGGCCTCGGTGGTCAACGATCGGGCGGCGCTCGACGCGCGTGTTCTCCACATCCTCGACCACTACCATCAGCCTGCCCTGGTCGAGGAGTACATCGAGGGACGCGAGATCTACGTGTCCCTGCTGGGCCAGGTTGGCGGCGAACTCCAGGTGTTCCCGTTCTTTGAGATCGACTTCTCGGCCATGCCGCCCGACCGGCCCAAGATCGTGTCGTTCGAGGGCAAGTGGGTGGAGGATTCAGTAGAGTACAAGGGCACCCGACCGGTCCGCTGCGAAGGGCTGTCGCCGGAACTGCGCGACAAGGTGGCGCAGACGGCCCTCGACGCCTTTCGCTGCATAGGTCTGCGGGATTACGGCCGCATGGACATCCGCCTGCACGCCGATGGCACGCCCTACATCATCGACGTGAACCCCAACTGTGACCTTTCCGATTTGGCGGGCGGGTTCTCCCGTGCGGCGAAGACAGGCGGCCTCTCCTACAAGGACGTAATTCTGCGCCTGATCTCGCTGGCCCTCGCCAGGCGGGTGGATGAGACCCCGATTCCCCTGGCCGAGCCACCCAGTGAATCTGACCTCGATGCAGAGAGCGAATCCCTGCCTTCGGGAAGAGGCTTCGCCCCGGCCGGCGTTCGTCGGGGCGGCGCACATTCGACCTAGGGGACGTCCATGAGTTTCTCGAGGTGGCGGGTGATTGGGATCCCGTGCGCCGTGTCGGCCATGCTTTCGTTAGCAGGGGACGCTTGCAAGCGGCCAAGCGCGACAAGCCAACCGTCGCTGTGGCTCGGACCTGTGGCCGTCACGGCGACGGCAGGCGCAGGTGACGACGCTTCTCTGGTCGACCGGGAGGCTCTGGCGGAGAAGGCACGCTCGCAGCTCTTGCAGGCGGGAATCTTCGACGGCGAAGCCGTGCAAAGCACCCGACCGGGCGCAGCCGTGGCGCGGATTCGCATCACCGTGTCCACGGAACTTGTCCGGGCCGACGGCAAGGCTGCCGCGCGCGCCGGCGTGGGGCTGAACGTGTCGACTCGACCTGAGGGTGTGGCGCCTTCGCACTTTGGCGAGGACGTCCAGGCGAGCGCCGAGATGCCGTACGACCCGAATGCACAGCCGGACAAGAAACGGGTGCTGCAGCTGCTGGCGGAACGCGCAGTGGGCGATTTGCTGGCCGCCTATGTCGCGCGCCAGAAGTTGTGGTTGGCCAAGCCCCAGGCCCTGCACGCGGTCCTGGCCGCTCCCGGCGAGCTGCGTCTGGAAGCCATTCGCGTGGCAGAAGCCCGCAAACTGCGCGATGAGGTTCCCACCTTGGTTGCGCTCCTGTCCGACGATGAAGAGACCACGCGCGATGCCGCGCTCGGCGCGCTGGTCGAGCTGCGCGATCCGCGAGCGGTCCCGGCGCTCACCAAGACCAAGTCGATGAGAGACCGCCGTGAAATGCGCAAGATCGTGGACGCTCTTGCTGCGCTCGGGGGACAGGAAGCTGCTGACTACCTGAGCTTCGTCGCCGACGCCCACGAGGATGAAGAGATCAGAAACATGGCCAGAGCAGCGCTTGTGCGCCTGAGAGGCAGGAGTTCCGCCAAGTCGCCAACCCCCTGATTGGCGCATGAAGCTACGCCCGCTGCGGCAGATCTGACAACAAGATAGGCCGGCTTCCAAAACTCCTTGGAAATCGTATAATGATCCTCTGTGGTAGCAGTCAATGAAGTTGGCACTTCGACTGGGACGGGTGATCGCCCCTGGCCCATCGTCGCGAATCGCTACCGGCTAGGAAGACGGCTGGGGGGGGGAGCCAGTGGCGACGTCTACGCCGCCGCCGACCTGGCCGACCATACAGCCTGTGCCGTGAAGCTCTTTCCTGCTGGATTGCAACCAGCGGCCGTCAGCCGCCTGCTTGATGAGTTCGGTCGTCTCAGTGAACTCGACCACCGTGGCATCGTCAGGGTTCGGGACACCGGACGTATCGCCGAAGGCCCATTGGCTGGCCGACTCTTTCTTGTAACCGACCAACTGGCGGGGCCCGATCTGCCGGCGCATTTGGCCGCCGCCCGTGGCGAGGATCGCTTCCGGCGCTTCGCCGCTGCGGCAGACGCCCTGACTGACGCCTTGGCTTACCTTCACGGCCGAGGCTTGGTCCACGGTGACATCAGCCCGGGCAATATTCGCTGCGACCATGAAGGTCGTCCGGTGCTCATTGATTTCGGACTGTCTGCACGGGTGCTTCCGGTTCCAGAAACCCACGACGGCTTGGGTACGGTCGCGGGAGGTGCCTCAGGCACCTTGGGTTTCATCGCGCCTGAGGCTCTGGTCGGTGAGCGCGGCCCGGCGACTGACCTATTCAGCTTGGGAGCAACCCTGTATGCGGCGTGGACAGAGGTGCCGCCGTTCGGTGTGGGCATGGAGGCCGTTCGCCGTCTCATGGAAGGCCCACCGCCAGCACCATCCTCTCTTCGTCCGGGGCTGCCGGCGGAGTGGGACGCCCTCTTGGGCCGGTTGATGGCCCTTGCGGCCGAACACCGACCTGCGAGCGCACGCGAACTGCTGCGGGAGATCCGTCGCATTCTTCCGGACGGTGTCAGTCCCGTCGAACTGGACCTGTCCGTGCCACACCCCGCTGGCGATCCGCTGGCGGGGCTTCTGGTCGGCCGTGAAAAGGAGGAGCAAGCACTGTGGGCGCTGGTGGAACGACTCGCAGAGGGGAATGCCCCATCTGTCGCGGTCACAGTCTCCGGTCCACCGGGGTCCGGCCGCCGCACGCTGATTCGGCGGGTTCTGCGCGATGTGCGGTTGGCCCTTCTTTCCCAAACGCTGCCGCCCTTCATCGTGGATGAGCGCGGTTTGGCTGCACTGCAAGCTGACCTGTCCGTCCCTCCTGCAGAGCCAGTGCCATCTTGGGACGAGCCCGCCCGATTGCTGCAGGCGCGCACCGTCGCCTTGGTCGATGCGCTGGAAGCGCGCGCACGGCAACAGCCTCTCTGCCTGTTGCTTGGACTCGGCCGCGAAGAAGAACTGCTCGCAGAAGCGGTCGCAGGCGGATCACCGAGTGGTCGTCTGCTCGTCATCGTGCCCACCGAGCAAGCCTTGCGCAGCGTCGGGGCCGTCGATCTTCAGCTTGGGCCGCTGCGGGCCGAGGACCTGCGCGCGCTCGCCAGTCGCGCGGCAGGGATCGAGCCTACGCCCCAGGTGGTTGAGCAAATCGTTGGTGCCTCAGCCGGGCTGGCGGCTTCGGCCGCCTTGCTCGTGCGCCGTTGGGTGCAGCAAGTTCGCGAAGGCCGGCCCGAGAATTTCCGAGTCGACGAAGATGACGCTGACTTCGGCCGTCTTCTTGATGCGACGTTCGCTGGCCTGAACCGCAACACGCGCGCCTGGATTGCGGCCCTGGTGCTTTCGCAGTCGCCCAAGCAGGCCACTGACTTGGCCACGTGGGGCCAGTTGGACATCCCCGCAGCGACTCGCGAAGCCCAGACCGCAGGTTGGATGGACGAATCGGAGTTGACGGTTCCCTCGGAATCGCATGCTGCCGCGGTTTTTCGCGCCATCAAGCGCGATGAGACCCTGCATCCTCTCGTGCAACGGGCAATCCATCCTTTGTCCGAGTCAAGTCCTCGGCGCGCGGAGGCGCACCTGGCGCTGGGACAGCCGGAAGAAGCTGCCACGTGTTTTCGGGCCGCCGCGCGCGCCGCGGGCGAAGTGGGTCGATTGGGGGAGGTGGCGCGGTTCGCGATGCGCGCCAGGGACGTCGATCCCACGGCTGGAACGTCGGCCGAGCACATCGCCTGGGCCACGGCTTTGGGGGTTGTGGGCCGGTACGACGACGCCCTTGCCGTTCTGGACATCCCTCCGCGCGAGGGATCGATGGAGGTCAAGATCGAGCTGGCAGAACGGCGCGCCTGGCTGCTGGGACGGCGCGGAGATCCCGTCGCCGCCCGGCATGTACTCGAGACCGCGCTAGAGGAGGTGGGACGGTCAGGAGGGCCGCGGTCTTCCCAGATCCTGCGCTTGCGTGCGCGGCTGGCCCGCCTGTTGGTGTCCTGCGGCCTATTCTCGGAGGCACTGCAGGCGGCCGAGCCAGCCCTGCGGGAGGCATCCGATGCGGGACTTTTTGCACGGGAGGCGGCTGCCCTGGCGCTGACGTATGCGGGGAGGCTGTCGGAGGCAGATTCCCTCATTGCGGACCTGGGAAAGGCGGCCGAGGCTTCCCCTGACAGGCCGCTGGGTGCCCGCGTGCCTGCTCTGCGCGGCCTGTATTGGCAACTGGCTGGCCAACCCGTGCCTGCCGCCCAAGCCTATAAGGAGGCTGCGCGACGCTGTGATGAACTTCGCGACATTCACGGCCAGGCAGCCGCTGTCTTCAACCTTGGCTGTGTCTTGGCTGACGCCGGTCAGTTCGGCGAGGCACTCGATGCCTTCCGGCGCGCGCTCCGGGATCTCGGCCGCCTGGGCATCGTCACCGATCTGGCCCTGGCTCTCTACAACACAGGACTGCTCTTCCTTCAGCTCGGCGACCTGGACGCTGCAAGTCGCACAGCCCATCGTCTGCGCGATGAAACAGGCGCGACCAAGGCGGAAGCCTTTCTGGCTTTTGCCTCATCCCTAGATGCCGATATCGCGCGCCGGCAGGGCGCGCCCCGCACAGCCTTGCCCCTCTACCTCGCAGCCAGCGAGGCTTTTGCGCTTGCGGGGAATCAACCCATGGCTGTGGCCAGTGCGCTCACTCGTGCCGAAGTGCTGGCCGAGGCCGGACAGGCTGCGGAAGCCCTCGTCGCCTGGGACCGGATTCGCTCGACCCCTGCGAGCCCGGGCGCTTCCTTGGCCGACGCGGCCCTCGGCGACGAAATGTTTGCTCTGGCCAAGAGTCGCATCGTCCTAGCGCTGCCACGGGGAGACGCTGAGAACGACCGGGAACTCGGTCGTCGTCTATCGACTTTGGCCGACGCGGCCCTTGCGCAGGGACGCAAGCCCGCCGCTTGGCGGGCGGCGCAGTTGGCAGCGCGGCTTTTCACTCGGGTGAGCGATGCCCACGCTTCGGAAGAGCAGGCCCGCGCCGCGCACATCTTCGAGGAGGTCAAGATGAACACGCCCATGCAGTATCGTCCTGGCCTCGACCATGATCCGGAGGCGCCCTCGCTCAGCATGGCATCCAGCGACGCGCGAACCACGACGGCACTCATCATCGAACGAGCGACGAGGGCCGAGGAACGTCTGCGCCGGCTCCAGCGCATCAACAAGCGCCTCAACAGCGATCTGCGCCTGGCCCGCGTACTCGAAGCCGTCATCGACACTGCAATCGAAATGACCGACGCAGAACGGGGCTTCCTCCTGCTCAAGGACGGATCGGGTGAGTTGGTGGTGAAGGTGGCGCGCAACATCGACCAGACCACCTTGGACGCGCCCGACTTCGTGTTGTCTCGCTCCATCGCCAAACAAGCCGCCGAAAGCGGGCAACCGGTGGTCACGGTCGATGCCGCGGGAGATCGGCGTTTTCGAGAAGCAGCCTCAGTGAGCGATCTGCACCTTCGCTCGGTGCTGGCCGTCCCCTTGTCAGTCAAGGGAAACGTGGTCGGGACCATCTACGTGGACCATCGTCTGCGCAAAGGGGTGTTCGATGACCAGGCTCAGGCTATGGTCATCGATTTCGCCGAGCAAGGCGCCATCGCCATCGAGAATGCGCGGTTGCTGGCAGAGCTTCGCCGCCGAGAAAACCAAGTCCAGGCCTTGAACCGGCGTCTGGAACAAGAACTGCGAGTCCAGGAGCAGACCCTGCAAGGGGTTCGCGAGGAGCTGAAAGAAAGTCGCCAGGCAGCGGCCCTGCGCTACGACTATCGGGAAATCGTGGGACAAACCCCGCGTATGCTTGACTTGTTTCACCTGCTCGATCGGGTGACCGACACAGCCTTGCCCGTGGTCATCGAGGGTGAGAGCGGGACCGGCAAGGAACTCGTCGCCCGGGCTATCCATTTCAATGGTCCTCGCCGAGATCGGCCCTTCGTCTCCGAGAACTGCGCGGCGATTCCGGAAACCTTGCTGGAATCCACGCTCTTTGGCCATGTGAAGGGCGCCTTTACCGGTGCGGACCGAGAGGCACGAGGGCTGTTTGCTGTGGCGGACGGTGGAACCCTGTTTCTCGACGAAGTCGCGGAGATGTCGCCCGCTATGCAAGGCAAGCTCCTGCGCGTGCTTCAGGACGGTGAGTTCCACCGCGTGGGAGGCGAGCGTCCGCAGAAGGTGAATGTCCGCGTCCTGGTGGCGACGAACAAAGACCTGGAACGTCTGATGGAGCAGGGCAAATTTCGGCAGGATCTCTACTTCCGAGTCTCCGTCGTGCGCCTGGTGTTGCCTCCGCTGCGGGACAGAAGCGAAGATATCCCCCTGCTTGTGCAGCACTTCATGCACAAGGCCGCTGCGGCGTCCGGAACGGCGGCCAAGTCGGTCGACGCGTCGGCACTGACCAAGCTTTGCGGCTATCGCTGGCCGGGAAACGTGCGCGAGCTGGAGAATGAAATCACGCGCGCGGCGGCCTTTTCCGGCCCGGTGGTGACCGTGGCTGACCTGTCACCCCAGGTGCGAGCCGGATCCGATCCCGCTGCTGCGCTTGCCGACGACCGAGATGGGATTCGCCTGCGACCTCGGGTGGAACGCCTGGAGCGGACGCTGATTCGCGAAGCCATGACAAAATGTGAAGGAAACCAGACCAAGGCAGCCAAGGCGCTTGGCCTCTCGCGGTTTGGCTTGCAGAAGAAACTGCGTCGCTACCGCATCGCTACGTGACAACCTAGTTGCCATCGTATGCACGGCGGTTGGCGCAACCCGGGCAAAATATGGCAAGATTCCGTAAGAAGGGGTTGGCGCGTCGCCTGCATACGAGACATCCGGACATGAGACATTTGCTCCGCAAGAGATTCATCCTGCGCTTGGTAGCAGCCCTCATGTTGCCGCTCGTGCTGACGGTGGGATCCTCCTGCAACGCGCCCGCCATCGGATCGTACTACATTCCCATTCCTCCCCCGGATCCGACCTTCGGCCCGCCGACTGCCGAGACCGACAGTGATGGGATCGCCCACACCTATTGGAAAGTGACTAGCCCGCCCAGCTCGCCCTTGAGCGAGTCCTGGGTGTATCTAACGAACATCGACATAGGCCGCGGCGTGAGCGTGCAGGCAGCTCAGGATGGCTCCTACAGCACCCAAGTAGAAGGCCAGCAAGGCGACCAGATCATTATCTCCGTCCAAGCCCCAGACATCGAAACCATCTGCAGGCCCTTGCGTGAAGGTCTGGCCAACGTAGCCTGCCAATAGCGCCAGCCCGCGCGCGGCGGGCGGCAGATATGGGAACCCTGAAAGGGTTCGCTCCGCCCTTCGGCTCCCCACCCGCCACCGCCTCCCCGCTCGCTTCGCTCGGCCTCGCCATGCCCTTCGGCCCCCCACCTGCCCCCACCTCCCCGCTCGCTTCGCTCGGCCTCGCACGATGGTGCGCCGCCGGCGACGAGGGCGCGCGAAGCGCGGGGGCAGGCGGGGGTGTCGGTCCCGAAGTCCCCGCAGGGGGAGCCGGCGGGCTTCCCACGCGACTAGGCCTGGCTACGAGCGGCCACTGCACGGCCGGAAACGGACGGGGCCGACATGCCAGTTTGTACCGGATGAACACCGTCCTCGACGTGCGAGGCGGGCGGCACAGAGGAAGGCATCTGCTTCACCATGTCTCGGGCGATCCGCCATGAGGCCTGGATGATCCAGGAAATGGAGCGATCTTGCCGGAGGGCCTCTTTCTGGGTCTCCGCCAGCATCGCGGCGTTGAAGTAAAGCGTGACCTTCCTCTTCTGCGACACAACAGCCTCCTGACCCGTGGTTCCGGCAGATGCTAGTGGCTGACTTTGACGTGGGCCGGAAGGAAGAATACCGCGTTCAATCCCACCATCCAGTTGTACGTCCACTGAAGGTCGAAACTGTTCACGTCACCGTTGCCATTCACGTCGCGGCCTGCGGCGTTGTTCTTGTAGATCAGGTTGTGCGCTTCGACGTTGATGGCGAAGTAGTTGTTCACAAAAGCATGCATGCCAAACCCGACATTCCCGCCAAACTTCATCCCCGTGTAGGGCCTTGCTTTGCACATCTGTCCGAAATCCGGGTCAGTGCGGCACTCCGTAGTGAGGTTGGCGCCCGTGGGCGTCTTGCTGATCAGATTGACAAGAGCAGGCCCAGCCAAGAGGTAAAGGTCGTAGTTCATGAACAGCTTGCCAAATAGTGAGAACTTGCCGGTGAACGGCACCAGATCGACTTGGGGCAAGATCACCATGCCTATGCGGTTTTCGGCAGCCGCGGCATTGGCTGGTGTGGGCGTCTTCCCGTCGGGCGTCGCTGTAGCTGTTGTGAGATTCGAGTTCAGTTGATCGTTGAATGAACTGCGCCAATTCGGGGTGACGTTGAGAAGCCCGGCCGAGACGCTGACGCCGATCCAGTCCGTGATGTGATACCCAAGCCGAAGGTTCAGCAGTAGGGCGTTGTAGAAGTCCTGCCCGATGGTTTGTGTCAGGCCGACGCCCACCTCAAGCCTATTGGCGCGCAACTCGAAGCGTTTGCGAATCGCCGGCGCATCGGCCAGCGGACTCTTGCGCTCCTGCGCGGCCTGCGTAATAGCAGGGATGCCAACGAGACATCCGACGAGCAACGCGATTCCCTTTTTCATCGTATGCGCTTTCTTCGTCATGGCATCGTCTCGCTAGCGGGGCGTCTTGTACTGGAAGGAAGGCGGCAGGTAGAACCCAATCGACCCGAACACCATGATGTTCTGGGTGAGCGCAAACTGGCCGTTCTGCTTGGCAAGCGCCGCGCTCTGCCCCGCTGGGCGGCCGAGGTTCTCGAACTTGTCGTCGAAGATGTAGTCTCGGATTCCGATGCTGAGCGAGAGCCAGTTGGCTAGGAACATTCGGGTAGAGATTCCAAGGTGCGGCATGATGTCGAGGTTGCCAAAGGGCGGGTACTGGTTGTCGACGTTGGGGTGGATGGTGATGGTCTCGGTCCAGATAACCCCGATGCCAGCATTCAGGGTGAGATCCCAGTGAACGATGTACTTATTGAACAAGCCGAACTTGCCATAGCCGGGCACGTACCCGAAAACCAGAGACGTCGAGTATTTGAACTTGTTCAGGGTCGGGGCGCGGTGGAACTGTTCGCCGATCAGCGACTCCCGCTCAGAGCGCTCTTTGATGAAGTACTGGCCCTCGACCCCAACCGAGAAGACATCAGTCAGATAGAAGGTGAGGTCACCACCGAACGAGTAGTGGCGAATCAAAGTGTCATTGATCGAGATCGCCGAGAATGGTGCCAACTCGACGCGCTTCGCTTTTATGAAAGCCCTGCGCGGCACGACCACGATGTCCTCCCATGACTTCTGCGCAGCAGCGGCACCAGCGGCAGCCTCGGTTTTCTGGGCGGCTGCCTCCTGCACCTCATCGCTGAGGTCAGGAATTTCGTCAGCATTCGCTTCCGGCGTTTCGCTCGCAGAAGACTCAGCCTGAGTGGCCTTGTCATCCGCGGTTTCACCGGTGTCGGCCGCAGGTGCCTCTGCGGCCGCTACGAACCCTGGATTTCCAAGAACTAGAAAGAGGCCGAACGCAAGACGTTTCATGCGGTTCCTTGCTTGGGGCCCGCCGTTCACCCCATGTCAAAAATCTCTTTGATTTCGCAGGCTTGGCTATGAAGGGCGAGGTGTGGGCAATGTAACACAAGCAAAATCAGCAGATCAACTAAATTACGTGGTTGTTTCGACCTCGTGCCGATCGGTGGCTAGGTTTCCCCTTCTGCACCAGCCGGAGCCTCGCCGAAAAGCGCATCCACGAAGTCATCCGCTTCAAACTCGCGCAGATCCTCGACTCGCTCGCCCACGCCGATGTAGCGAACCGGAATGCGAAGTTGGTCGGCAATCCCCAGGATCACCCCACCTTTGGCAGTGCCGTCGAGTTTTGTGAGCACGATCCCTGTCACAAACATCTCCTTAGTGAATTCCTGAGCCTGGACGATGGCGTTCTGGCCACTGGTGGCGTCTATGACCAGCCAGGTCTCGTGGGGAGCGCCTTCCAGCGCCTTGCCGGCCACTCGGCGCACCTTTTGCAGTTCCTCCATAAGGTTCTTCTTGGTGTGTAGCCGGCCAGCCGTGTCCGCAATGACCACGTCGATATCTTCCGATCGCGCGCGTTTGACCCCCTCGAACACCACCGAGGAGGGGTCTGCGCCCTCTTTCCCGCGCACGACAGGTGCGCCCACTCTCGAGCCCCAGACTTCGAGCTGCTCGGTTGCTGCGGCACGAAAGGTGTCACCAGCCGCCAGCAAGACCTTCCTGCCCTGGGCCTGCAGCTTGGAGGCGAGTTTTCCAATCGTCGTCGTCTTGCCGCTCCCGTTGACACCTATGATAAGGAGGACAAAGGGGTGCGCAGCAGCGAAGTCGACGGCCGGAGCATCCATAGTCAGGATCTCCACGCTCCTTCGACGGAGGTGGCCCCAAACAGCCGCGGGATCTTTGATCGCGTGTTTGTCCAAGGACTCGCGAAGCTCGCTCAGGAGCTTCTGGCTGGTACGCACGCCTATGTCGGCGGTAAGCAGAACCTTCTCGATTTCGTCAAGCAGTGCCGGATCGAGTTCCTTCTTGCCCGTGAAGAGCTGCCCGAGACGTTTGACCCAACCTGAGCGAGTGGGTTCGAGCCCCGGCACGAGCGCGGCGACGCCTCGCCTTTTCGTGGGCATCGGGCGCTCGGGGCCGCGCGGCTTTTCGACGGAAAAGGCTCCGGGTAGCTTGCCGCGTTCTGGTCCGAGCGACGTGGGCTCGCGAAGGGGAACGACGCTGGCCCGAGGCTTTGGCGGGAGGGCATCAGGCGACGCGGAACTGGCCGCCTCTGCTGTGGGTTTCCGAGACACGGCAGACGAGGCGGGCGAGGGTTGCTTGGTCGGAGCCACCGGCGCCGGCACGAGAGGTTTTTCTGACGCAGTGGGCTCTTCCGAACCCGTCTCAACGTCCTCTGGTCTCAGGGCAGGACGCTTGGGCCGAGCGACGGGCTGGGTGGTCCCCTCCTCATCAATCTGTCGGCGTCTTGCGGCCCTGGCCCGCCGAACGGCGTAGATGGCGAGCCCAGAGAGGCCCGCCAAGCCGCCGATGGCAACCAGGGCTGCGATTAGGTCGGTGTGAAACCCACCCTCCATTGAGCGCGGAACTTAACAAACAACCGCCTGCAACGTGGTAAGTTTTTTGGCGTTTGTCCCAGCTGGTGAGAAAAGTTTAACCTGGCTTCCTAAGCCCTTTACAATCGCTGGCAACGAGTGGTACCTAATGACAGTCATGAAGTGACCCCTATGGTCACGTATCGTCACGTCATCTGGTGGTGCCACGATGAGGATAAGACGTCTCGAAATCTGCGGCTTCAAGTCGTTCATTGACCGAACCGTTTTGACTTTTGAAGATCCCATTACCGGGGTCGTTGGTCCAAATGGCTGCGGCAAGTCGAACATAGTCGATGCCATCCGCTGGGTCATGGGCGAGCAGTCGGCCAAGCATCTCCGTGGCCGAGCCATGGACGATGTGATCTTCGCTGGGTCTGAGACCCGCGGACCGGCTGGCCTGGCCGAGGTTTCGCTGACCTTCGACACCGCCGGATTGGCCGGAGACACGACCGTCGGTGGCGTTTCCTGGGGTGCGGCCGGCCCAGCGGAAGTCGTGGTGACCAGGCGCCTCTATCGCGGCGGAGAAAGTGAGTACCTGCTGGGTGGTGTGCCCTGTCGTCTGCGCGACATCGTGGAGTTCTTCCTCGGCACAGGCGTCGGTTCCAAGGCCTACTCCATCATTGAACAAGGTCGCATTGGATTCATTGTCTCGTCACGACCGGAGGAACGCCGCGGCCTCATTGACGAGGCTGCCGGCATCACAAAGTACAAAGCGAAGAAAAAGGTGGCTGAGAGGCGTATTGAAGCTTCTCGCCAGCACCTCCTGCGCGTTTCCGACATCATCGTCGAGATCGAGACACGCCTGCGCTCCCTGCGCCTGCAGGCCCAAAAGGCCGAGCGCTACAAGCGCTACAAGGCGGAGCTGAAGGATCTCGACCTGTGCGCTGCGACGCAAAAGCACTTCGGCCTCATAGCTGAGCAGAAGTTCTTGCTGGGTAATCGCGAGCAATTGGCGGAGTGCCACACCCAGGAAACAACCGGCTTGCTCGTCGAGGAAACCGCCATCGAAGCCGAGCGCCTCGCACTAAGCGAAGAGATGGCCGAATTGGCCACTGCCAAGGAGGAGCTTTTCGCGCTCGACAACAAGGCAAGATTGTCTGCTCAGAAGGCTGAACACTACGCTGACGAGGCCGCCACCTTGGCGCAGCGGGCGGAGCGATCGCGGCGCGAGATTGAAGGATTGGTCGAAAAGGAAGCGGACAATGCGCGGGCGCTGTCCGAGTTGCACGGAGAGGTCGTCCGCTTCGACGAAGAAGCCGAAGCGCGCAGCCGAGAGCTGGATGTGACCGAGCAGGCCTACGCGGCGGACCGCTCCGCCCTCACGACGGCACGCCAGGGCGTGGATCAGGCGACGGCGGCAGCGACCTCTGCCGCCACGCGGATGGCACGTCTGGAAGCGGATATCGAATCCGCCCATGGACGCGCGCTCGACCTCGCCCAGCGCCTGCAGGTGGCGATGGCTGATGATGGCGTCGCCGGCGAGCAGGTGGACCATCTGGTGGCTGAGGGTTCGGCCGTGGACGAGCGGCTTGCCCAACTCCAGGTTCGAGCTGAAGAGCTTCGAGAGGAGTGCGCCACTGCGGGAGCTAGGGCGGCCGGCCTGCGAGAAGAGGTTACCCGAGGCGAGCTGGAGCTGGAGACGCTGCGCGAAGAAGCCCACCGTCGACGCTCGCGACTTCAATCGTTGGCAGAGATTCAGGACCGCTACGAGAGTTTTCAGCGGGGCGTGCGCGCCATCATGCAGCGGGTTCGTGACGACGAACAGACACCCGCGCCCGGCCAAGATAGTGTGCCCAGCGGGGCGAGCCATCGTACCTGGAGCATGGGCGGGGTGCGTGGCGTGGTGGCTGACATCGTACAGCCGCCGCCAGAATTGGAGACCGCCCTGGAGGCCGTGCTGGGGGAACGGCTGGGCAACATTATCGTCGAGTCCCATGACGTCGGCGTGGAAGCCATCGAGTTCCTCAAGTCCAGGAGCGAGGGCCGTTCCAGCTTCATCCCCGTGGCCCTTCGTTCGCCGGCGGCGCTCGCGGCCGCTCCGGCTGGCACGGTGGTCTTTGACACCGGCGACGGATTGTCCGTCGAGCAGCAGGTTCCAGTGACCATGCCGGCGGCCCTGCCGTTGGGTGAGGGTGTACGCGGTCCCATGCTGGAGCTGATCGGCTATGACCGTCGCTACGACCGGGTGGCGGCCTACCTCCTCGGCGACGTGATCGTCGTGGAGAACTTGCGCTTGGCTTTGGATCTGTGGCGCCGGACTCGCACCGACAAAACGTTGGTCACACTCGATGGAGAAGTGATCGATCCACACGGCGTGGTAACCGGCGGTTCACGCGAGTCGGCCCTGGCCGGCGTGCTATCCCAGAAACGGGAGATGCGCGAGCTGGAAGAGGTGGTGGCCCGTCTGGAGGTGGACTATCAAGCCGCTCTGGCCCGCCACGTTGGCAACAAGCAGGTTCTGGCTGAGGTCAGCAAGACAGTCGAAGAGTTGACCGCGGCGACTCGTCACAACGAGATGGAGTTGTTGGCCCAAGGCAAGGACGGCGACCGGTTGCTGCGTGAACGAGAACAGCTGGAAGCTCGTCGCGAGCAGTTGCGGTCGAGCACCGACGACTTGCGTTCCGCTCTGGCACAGAACGAGCAACGTCTATGCGAGGCCACCGCTGTGCTGGCGGAGGTGCGCGAATCCTCGGTCGTCCACGAGAGCAACGCCATGGCCTCGCGTGCGGAAGCCGAGGCTTTGCAGGCCAAGGTCGACGGGCTGGCGGCTGAGCTATCGTCGCACAGGGTGGCTGCGGCCCAGGCCAGTGATCGCCGCAAGATGGCCCGGCAGAATCTCGAGCGCCTGGAACGAGACACGGCCGACTATCAAAATCGTCGGGCACAGCTCGAAGCAGAGGTGTCTGCCGACTTGCTTCGGGCTCAAACTCTCAGCACCGATGCCGAGCAGCTTCGGGGTGAAGCCGCTTTGCTGCAGGCCGAAGCCAGCGAACGCGCCCGCGTTCATGGCGAGCGCCAGGGCGCGGTAGAGGAACGCAACGGCACGCTGGCGCGCCGAGAGGCTGACTTGCGGCAGACTCGCACACGGGTGACCGAGCTGGCCGAAAGGCTGGCGGCCCTCGATCTGCGTTGCCAGGAAGTTGCCTTGCGCCTCATCTCGTTGGAAGAGCAGGTCAGGGAACGCCACCCGGACGTGCAGCGGCTGGCCGATATTCTGACGGACTTCCACCTGCGGCCCGTGGTCGGCGAAAAGGAGGAGAGTCGACTCAAGGAACTGCGCGGGTTGCTCGATCGCATGGGCGACGTCAATCTGACGGCGATCGAAGAGTCAGAGGAACTGCAGAAGCGCTACGACTTTCTCACCAGCCAGAAGGCTGACCTGGAATCGGCCATCGCGCGGCTGGAATCAGCCATCGAAAAGATCAACCGGGCTTCGCGCAAACGGTTCCGCGAGGTCTTCGATGCTGTCAACGCCAAATTCCAAGAGGTGTTTCCGCATCTCTTCCGCGGCGGGCGCGCGGCCCTCGCGCTCACGGACGAGAGCGACCTGCTTGAGACAGGGGTCGAGATCGTCGCCAACCCGCCGGGCAAGAAGATTCTGCAAAACATTGAGCTTCTCTCAGGCGGCGAGAAGGCCCTCACCGCCGTGGCTTTGCTGTTCGCCATCTTCCTGGTCAAGCCATCGCCCTTCTGTGTGCTCGACGAAGTGGATGCGCCGCTGGATGAGGCCAACGTGGGCCGCTTCAACGAGGCCGTGCGCGAGATGACCGATCGTTCGCAGTTCATCATTGTCACGCACAACCAACGCACGATGGAGATTGCGGATCGCCTGTGTGGCGTCACCATGGAAGAGCCGGGCGTTTCGAAACTGGTCGCAGTCAATCTGCGGGCGTCGCGCAAAACCGCGCCGCCGCTGCCCGGAGACACGGCCGCGCCCGAAACCAAGAGCGTGGCGCAACCGACTTCTTCCTAGGCCCTCCTAAACCAGGTTGACGGGTGGACCTCCCCTCATTACACTTCCGGCGTTTCTGAGGCGGGCGAACCGCGTGAGCCGAGAGTCCGAGCGAAAGGAGCACAATGGCTACTCATATTACCGAGGAATGCATCAACTGCGCTGCGTGCGAGCCGGAATGTCCGAACGACGCCATCAGCGAAGGTGACAGCATCTACGTGATCGATCCCAAGCTGTGCAGTGAATGTGTCGGTTTCTTCGACCACGAGGCGTGCCAGGCGGTGTGCCCGGTGGAATGCTGCGTTCCCGATCCGAACAACAAAGAGACCGAGGAAGTGCTCTTGGCGCGGGCCAAGCAGATCCACGCGGACAAGACCTTCCCCGACCTCGCCAGCTTGCCTGCCACGCTCTCGCGTTTCCGCAAGGGTTAGCACGACAGCATCAATGCTTCGATTCACCGACGGCTAGTGCCCGAAGGCGGATCTGATGCGATGGTGTCAGGATCCGCGCTCGGGCGCATTTTGGTTGAGCAGCTGCGGATGAATCTCGACTCGGTGGCCTTTGGCCATCTCTCGGGTGAGCTGTTCAGTCCGCTGCACCCGCCAGCGCTCGTAGTAGCGCTGGCGCAGCTCAGCGCGAACCTCGGCGAAGGACTGGTTGACGGGTGGCTTCTCCCCTGCGTAGGTCGCGAGGAAGAATCCGTCAGGGTCCTGGATCAGCGGTGTGACATCGCCAGGAGCCTTCAGCTTGAGAACCGCTGCGCCGACCTCGGCCGAGAAGGGCTGGTCCGGACCCTGAACCGTGCGCCGGAAGGTGACAAGGCGGCCGCTCCAGACGGGGTCTTTGGCGATAGCCTCGAAGTCCTCTGGACCGTGAACGATCCGCGAGGCCACCATGGCGGCCAGAGCCTTGGCCGTGGCCTCGCGCTCGGCCCGCGGACCTGGCTTCATGGGAGCACCCGTGTATACGACGAGAAAGCCAGCATCGACGAGGCGAGGGTGGACGAAGGCATCGATGGCTTTTTGGTAGATGGCGCGCAGTTCCTGGTCTGGCACGCTGTCTTGCTGAACCTGCGGCCAGACCTCACGCTCGATCAGACGCTCGGCAAGAGCACTTCTCAGCTCGGGATCCAACCAGTCGGGCCGGAAGGGGGTCTCGTGATGAGCTCTTTCAGCTAGCGCGTGCAACGAAATCAGCTCGCTCAGGGCCTCGCGCGGTGTGCTCTCGGAGCGAGCCATCTGGGCCTCCAGTTCACGCGCATGGATGGGAACAGTGCCGACGCGGGCGACTATCGAGCCCAGGTCGGGAGCAGGTTCCGGAACCCACCGAGTCTCGGGCGCTTGCCCCGGCCTCGTACACCCAACGAAGCTGAGGACGAGGACCAGCGGAACTGGAATCTTCACAACATCATATTATCAGATTGCTGCCGGCGCCTCAGTTGGCCTTTGTCGGGCGGGGCTGCTAGCTTGGCCCGCCTGATGTCCACACAGGCTGATTCCTTTGTGGTGGCCATTGACGGCCCCGCCGGCGCCGGTAAGTCCACCGCGGCCAGGGGCCTCGCGCGGCGCCTTGGATACACGTTTCTGGATTCGGGTGCCCTGTATCGCGCCGGCGCGTGGGCGGCGCGTCGCCGGGACATCGCCTGGTCCGATGGGCGCGCGCTCGGCCAGCTCACATACAATCTCGACATTCGATTCGACAACCGCGACGGTGCCAGCCACATCGTGGTCGACGGAGAAGACGTCAGCGAGGAGATCCGCCGGCCCGAGATCTCCGAGGGCGCTTCGCAAGTGTCGGCCTTCGCTGAGGTGCGCGCCGGGCTGCTCGCGTTGCAACGCCGCATCGGTGCCAGCGGCCGAGTCGTGGCGGAGGGCAGGGATATGGGCACGGTCGTCTTCCCCGACGCCCGCGCCAAGTTCTTCCTCACGGCGCCCATCGAGGAGCGCGCGCGACGGCGAACCCTGGAGCTGGCGGCGAGCGGGCGGCCGCAGAACTTCGACGTTGTGCTTGCGGAAATGCAGCTTCGTGACCAGCGTGACAGCACGCGGGCTATCGCACCGTTGCGCCGTGCGGAGAACGCCATCGAGATTGACACGGCCGACTTGAGCCCCGACGAGGTGGTGGCGCGCATGGCCACTATTGTGCGCGAGCGTGGTGGATGATCGGTGAGCTATCCCGCGCTGCCATGTCTCCTCGCGCATCCCGTGGTGAAGCATCCAGATCCCCCCCCCGCAGAAGACGACGCTGACGACCGGGCGTGGGAAGGAAGCCGCGCTATCCGGCGCAGCTCACGTTGACAGGTTCCTGTCGGAGCGGTAGTTTTCGCCCCCCTTCGCCACTCCGATGGTCGGAGTGTCCGATATTGACAACAAGCGCCGAGCTAGTCCCGTGGGGCAGGCAGACAGCTCGGACCAGACGACCCGCAAGGGTCGGGTAGCAGCGGCCAGCAAAGGATACTCATGGTTTCCACTTCCACTTCTTCCGGCGATCAACCCTCACCCCTAGAGGAGAGCTTTGCAGCGCTCTTCGAGGAATCCCTTCGGCGCGAGGAGGTGAAAGAGGGCGATATCGTCAAGGGAAAGATCATCCACGTTGGCTCGGACAACATCATCGTCGATATCGGTTACAAATCTGAAGGCACCATCCCGGCTTCCGAGTTCGTGGGCGCTGACGGCACCCTCACGGTAAAAGTCGGGGACCAGATCGATGTTTTTCTGGAAAGTCGCGAAGACTCCCATGGTCTCTGCGTTATCTCCAAGGAGAAGGCGGATCGACTCAAGGTCTGGGATGAGATATCTGCGGCCTGCGAGCGCGATGAGCTCATTGACGGGACCATCAGTGCGCGGGTGAAAGGCGGCCTGTCAGTCACCATCCGCGGCGGCGTGAAGGCTTTCTTGCCCGGTTCGCAGGTCGATCTGCGGCCGGTGCGCAACCTGGACGCCCTCATCGGCAAGACCCATCGGTTCAAGGTCATCAAGTTCAACAAGAAGCGTGGCAACATCGTGCTGTCCCGGCGCGTGTTGCTAGAGAAGGAGAGGGCCGAGCTGAAGGAGCAGACCCTCGACAAGCTGAAGGAAGGCCAAATCGTTGAGGGGATCGTCAAGAACCTCACCGAGTACGGCGCCTTCATTGATCTGGGCGGCATCGATGGGTTGCTCCACATCACGGACATGTCGTGGGGCCGCGTGACCCATCCGTCGGAACTCTTCCAGGTGGGCGACCACGTGCGGGTGAAGGTGCTGAAGTTCAACTCCGAGACCGAGCGCGTGTCGCTTGGCCTCAAGCAGATGATGGAGGATCCCTGGACCCACGCGCAGGAGAAGTATCCGCCGGGAACCGTGGTGCGCGGCAAGGTGGTCTCGCTCAAGGACTACGGCGCTTTCATTGAGATCGAGCAGGGCATCGAGGGTCTCATCCACATTTCCGAGATGTCGTGGACCCGCAGGGTCAAGCATCCGTCCAAGATGCTGGCCATCGGTGACACGGTGGAAGCGGTGGTGCTTGACATCGACCCGCGCCAGAACCGGATCAGCCTGGGCATCAAGCAGCTCGAACCCAACCCGTTCGCATCACTCAAGGAGAAATATCCGCCGGGAACCGTGGTCAAGGGTGTCGTGCGCAACATCGCCGACTTCGGCATCTTCGTGGAGATCGAGGAAGGCATCGACGGCCTGGTCCACGTTTCGGATCTCTCCTGGACCCAAAGGGTCAAGCATCCCTCCGAGCTCTACCAGAAGGGCGACGAGGTTGAAGCCGTCGTGCTCAACATCGAGTTTGACGGTGAAAAGCCCAAGGTTTCGCTGGGCATCAAGCAGCTGGTGCCCGACCCGTGGGATCGAATCCCCTACGACTATCCAGCGGGGAAGATCGTCGAGTGCAAGATCATCAAGGTGCTCGACTTCGGCGCGTTTGTCGAAATCGAGAAGGGCGTCGAGGGCCTCATCCACGTGTCGGAATTCTCCGACGAGCGCGTGGAGGATCCCAAGCAGTTCGTCAAGCCCGGCCAGACGCTAAAAGCCGAGATCATCTCGGTGGACGGCGCTGAACGGAAGATTGGCCTCTCGTTCCGAGGGGCTGCACGCGCCGAAGAGGTGGCCGACGCTCAGGGCTTCAGCGCCGGCGTTCCCACCGCCACGCTCGGCGATGTGATGCGCGAGAAGCTCGCGGCACTTGCACCGAAGAAACCGACCGAGTAAGCGCGACTGCCGGGGTGAATCGGGCGGGCTCGCCCGATTCACCGAGCCGGAACTGTTTGCACGGCAAACTTCGGGCCGACCAAGAGCGCTCCCCCGTCGGGGATTGGCTGCCAGCCGGCCCGTCTGTCCGCACGATGGTCGGCTTCCAGAATCACAGCCTTGAGCTGGTCGTGCGAGATGGCGCGGTCGTGGGGCGCATCGGATTCTTTGCCGCCGCAAACTGGACAGACTGGGACGCCGCGGACCTCGATGTATTGGACCGGATGACCATGGGAGAGGGCCACCAGGCAACGGCCGTTGGTTACCACCAGCGCCAGCTTGCTGGACGCCGCGCCCGATGCTGCCAACAGGCGGTCAATGAAGGCAATGCTCTCGCTGAGCGCGCGATGAGCGGGCTCAGGCTGCGCCGATAACGACTCAAGCAGACCGGCGTCGTGAAGGAAGGCCAGGAAGAGATGAAAGACCTGCTCGCTGGGCGAATGTCCTCGGATATTGCGACGCAGGAACTCGGGGATGCTGTCGAGCAGCCGCCCACGAATTTGCGAGATGTCTCCGAACTCGCCCACCGCTCCGAACAGCCAGTAGCGGAAGCGAAATGGGCCGACATTCGCTGTGCTAGCGCGCTCATTTTCGCCCTGGGTGGCGCGCCCCACCAGTGCCTCGGCGCGCAGGTCTTGCGCCAGATCGAAGAAATCAACCTGGGCCGTGCTGCTGCGTGATCGTTTTTGCAGGAGTACGTCGCCGCCTTGGATAAAACCGAGCCCCCAGTCTGCCGCCGACCCCGCGGAGAACACGCGCAGGGCCTCGCGCGCAGGCTGCAGTGCGCACGCAAGACGGTCCGGGTCATTCCCGATGTAGGCGACCAGCCGGTTCACGAGATCTCCTCAATTAAGTATAGGCCCTGGCCGGCGATGCGCTCTTGAACAGCGACGGCAGACAGCCGGCACGCCGGGTGATCCCGACCGAGGCACGGGAGCCTGCTATCGGGCCTGCGGCTGCAAGAGCCAGTTCGCCACGTCGCTGAGCACCCGCTCGCGTTCCGGTTCGAGAAAGATCTCGTGATACAGGTCTTGGTAGCGGCGAACCTCCACCGCGCTTCCGGCGGCCTGTGCAAAGGCCAGTGCCGCCTCCGTCGACACGATGCGATCCCGACCCGCAACCAGCAGCAGGGTGGGCACCGCCAGTTGGCCGGCCATGGTGCGCAGGGCGGCCTGAGTTCGCAAAACACTCGCAAACCAGCCCGCGGTGGCCACGTGATGGACGAGAGGATCGCGAAAGAAGTTGGCCACCACCTCAGGACTTCGCGACACATCTTCGGCCTTGATTCCGTTCCCGGTAGTCAGGGTTGGCTTCAAGCGCGAAAAGAAATCTGCCGCTGCGCGCTTGGGCACGGACACTTTCATCTTCAACTCCAGCCAGGGAGCGACCGCGACCAACCGGTCGGCCTGCGGCTGGCTCTGCTGGCGCAGCACATGGTCCAGAACGATGGCGCCACCCAGACTGTGTCCCATCAAAGCCCAGGGCACTCCCGGCGTTCGCTCGCGCGCCCGACGCACGACCAGGCACAGGTCGTCGTGGTAGTCGTCGAATCGGTCGACATGCCCGCGCCGCCCTTGCGAACGGCCGTGGCCCCGACAGTCGAACTGAGTCACCGCGATCCCGCGCGCAACCAAGGCCCCAGCCACGTGGCGATAGATCCCACAGTGGGCGCCGAATCCATGCACCGTGACCAAGACCAGCCGGGCAGGGACTGCGGGGCAGAAGTGCTCGACGTGGAGCGCGACGCCTCCTGCAGACAGGCTCTCTTCGTGGGTGGGCTCACAGACGGGGTTCACGTCACCGTCTACCATAGACGCGACGTTGGCCACAGGCCATAGTCAGATTCGTTCCCGATGCGCATCACCGAAATCTACGCTTGCATCCAGGGCGAAACCCAGTACGCCGGCACCCCGTGCACCTTGGTGCGGACAACTGGCTGCGACCTGCGTTGTTCGTACTGCGACACGACCTACGCCTTTTCGGGCGGAAGGGAAATGAGCATCGATGAGGTGATGCTGGAGATTCGCCGACTCGGCCTATCCGCGGTGGCGCTGACCGGCGGAGAGCCGATGCTGCAACCGGAAATTTCCGCTCTTGCCGATCGGCTGGTGCACGAGGGTTTCCGGGTCACGCTGGAGACCTCGGGAGCGCATCCCGTGGCCCATCTCCCGTCTGCCGTCATACGCATCGTGGATATCAAGACGCCCGGTTCCGGGGAGGTTGAGCGCAATTTCTGGGACGTCCTGCACGGTCTCCGACCACAGGACGCAATAAAGTTCGTCCTGTGCGACGAAGCCGACTACTTGTGGTCAGCCGAGGTGGTACGCAGCCGTGGTCTTTCGGGACGGGCTGAACTTCTTTTTTCGCCCGCCACGGGGAAACTTGACCCCCGCGACCTGGCGGCATGGATACTGCGTGACCGGCTCCCGGTCCGGCTCAACCTGCAACTTCACAAATACGTTTGGGGTGCAACCGCGCGCGGTATATGAGAAACCTGGGTCTGACTCGGTGGCCCCGCTGAAGTGTTCGCGACCTTGTCACTTTCGCATTGACAGTAGATCCAGTGCCCTGCTAGCGTCCGGCCGCGCCAGGTAAGCTAACCTAGCGAGAACCTTTGGGAAAGACGACGAAACTTGCCGCTGGCTCGAAAGGATTCCTGATCACGATGGGGACTTGTCTTGCGCTCTTGCTCGATCCGGGGTGTGCTTCGCGCCCCAAGCGAGATGCTGAGCAGTCGCAGATTAGGTACCAGTTGGCGGCCGGCTACTTCCGCGATCAGCGGGTCGAGGCCGCCATCGAGGAGCTTCAGAAGTCGTTGCAGGCCGACGTGGAGAACGCTGACGCCTACAACATGCTTGGAATCATCGCCCTCCGGCAGGGGCACGACTACCTGGCCCAGCTCGAGACCGCGTCCTGTCTCAAGGGCAAGGACGCCGAATCAGTTCGCGGCGAGGCTCAGGCGAAGTTCAAGGAAGCCGTCAAGAACTTGCGCAAAGCCGTCGAGCTGCGGCCCGAGTTCCCCGAGGCGTGGAACAACCTCTCGGTGGCCGAGTTCCAGGTGCAATCGTGGGATGCGGCGATCGAGGCAGCCCAGAATGCGCTCAAGGATGCGGCCTATGCCACGCCCGAGATGGCGCGCGCCAACCTGGGGTGGGCCTACTACCAGAAGAAGGACGTCCAGAGTGCGTGGAAGGAGTTGCACGAGGCAGTCAGCCGCGCACCGGGTTTCTGCGTGGCCCGCTACCGTCTTGCCAAGGTTTACCTGGACCGTGGCGAAACCGACCAAGCGATGGACGCGTTGGCCCCGGTGGTCTCTGATGTCAAACGGTGTCCTATTCAGGAGGCACAACTTTTGGGAGGGTTGCTTAACGAACGCAAGAGGGAGCTGGCGTCGGCACGGGAACTATTTCAGCGTTGTGTCGACATGGCCCCGCGCAGTTGTGTCGCGGATGAGTGCCGGCGCTACGCACAGATGATTCAGTGAGATAAGAGGTTCTTGGCGAATGGAAACAGCAAACTTCGGCACGGTGCTGCGGGAAGCTCGTGAACGGCGCCAGGTATCGCTGGCCGACGTTTCCCGGCAGACCAAGGTTTCGGTTGCCTCGCTGCAACTTCTCGAACAAGGGAAGCTCGCGGACTTGCCCCACGAGACCTTCGTGCGTGGGTTTATCCGTTCCTATGCGCGAACCGTGGGCATCTCCCACGTCGAGTCGCTCAGCCTTTTCGACGACGCCGTGGCCGCGCGCCACAACGCCGAGACTCTGCCTCGTCTGTCGCCTGCTCCGCGCACGCAGACGGCGCCCGTGCCGCCGCCTGAAGCGAGCGGCGACGACGATGGGCAAACGCCCCGACATGGGATCGGCCTGGCGGTCTTCGTGATCATCGTCCTGCTCATTGCGACCATCACACTCTCCCTGTTCCTGCGCCAGCAGCCACAATCAGGCGAAGGCCTGAGTCTCGAATCGGCCGCGAGCGTTCCCCAACTGACCGCCAGGCTCTGACGGCGCGGGGGCGACAGACGGACCCAGCAGCATGGTAGCCTGAGCCTGTGGCTGCCAGGTTCGAGACGCGAGCCATTGTCCTGCGCACGGTCGCCTACGGCGAGTCGGACCGGGTGGTGACCCTGCTCGGGCCAACCGCAGGTCGACTCTCGGCGCTGGCTCGTGGAGCGCGCAAGAGCGTCCGGCGATTTGGCGGAGGTCTGGGCATGGGCGCCGAAGGACAAGCGGCGCTGCGCGAACGGCCAGGGGCGGATCTACTGCTTCTCGAAGAATTCGATGTGCAAGAGGCGCGCCTCGGGTTGATGGGCGACCTGGGCAAGACGGCCCACGCGGCCTACGCCCTGGAACTGTGCGACCGCCTGTGCCCGCCCCGACACGCAGAGCCGGCGGTGTTCGACTGGCTCCGAGAATTCCTGCTGCGCTTGGAAGCAGGGCGGGCCAGCGCGGAACGCCTGCGTGTGTTCGAGCTTGGGCTCCTCGCTCGCTTGGGGCTCGGCCCAGCGCTCGACCGCTGTTCCGTATGTGGTCGCACCGATCTGGGCGAAGAGAATACGCGTTGGCTCCCAGAGCAGGGCGGGGTGGCGTGTGGGTCCTGTGCTCGGCGGGGCGACCTTCTGACCGCAACAACACGCCAGGCGCTCGCCCGTCTGTCCCGGATGGGGTTGGCCGACGCAGAGATAGCGTCCCTGGACCGAGAGACCAATGCACGGTGCCGACGAGCTATCCTTGGGCTAATCCGCACTCACATTGCCGGTCCTCTGCGTTCGCTGGATTTCATCGAAAAGATGGGCGGGGATACGTAGCTACGCTTGGCAGTCGACGGGCGCCACTCTGTCAAGTAGATTCCCGCCCCATGCCAGCGTCATCCCTCGAAACCATCGTCAGTCTGTGCAAACGCCGCGGATTTGTTTTCCCGTCTTCCTCTGTGTACGGGGGCCTCGGGAGCACATGGGACTACGGACCTCTCGGCGTGGAACTCAAGAACAACGTGAAGCGCGCTTGGTGGCGCTCGGTGGTTCATGAGCGCGATGACATGGAGGGGCTGGACGCGGCCATTCTCATGAATCGCCTGGTCTGGAAGTACTCCGGCCACGAGGCCACCTTCTCGGATCCGATGATGGACTGCCGCGCGTGCAAGGCCCGACCGCGCGCTGACCACGTCTTCGTGGCGCAGAAGGGACGCGATCCGAAGGGCTTGGTCGAAATCAACGCCGCCATAGCCGCTAAGGAGCTCACCTGCCCGAAATGCGGCTCGAAGGATCTGACCGAGGCCCGGCCCTTCAACCTGATGTTCCGCACCAGCGTTGGGCCGGTGGACACTGGCGACGAGTCGGGACTGGTCTACCTACGCCCGGAAACCGCTCAGGGTATCTTCGTCAACTTCGGCAACGTGCTCGATACCATGCGGCGCAAGCTGCCCTTTGGCATCGCCCAGGTGGGCAAGGCCTTCCGCAACGAAATCACGCCGGGCAATTTCACCTTCCGCACGCGCGAATTCGAGCAAATGGAGATTGAGTACTTCGTGCGTCCGGGCGAGGACGAGGCGGCGCACGAGATGTGGATCGCCGAGCGCAAGAAATGGTACCTGGATCTGGGAATTCGGGCGGAAAACCTGCGCGTGCGCGAGCAGGAAAAGCACGAGCTGGCCCATTACGCCAAGCGCTGTGTGGATCTCGAGTACCTGTTCCCCATGGGCTGGAGCGAGCTCGAGGGTATCGCCAACCGCACGGACTTTGACTTGAAGGCGCACAGCCGCTCGCCCGAGAATCCCGACGCCGTAGGTGAGCTGCACTACTTCGATCAGGAACAAAAGAAGCACTACGTGCCCTACGTGATCGAGCCATCAGCAGGTGCGGATCGAGGTACTCTGGCGTTTCTGTGCGATGCCTACGAGGATTCGCTGGTCAAAGAGCCACCGGCTGCGGACACAGCCAAGCTGCGCGAGTTGGTTGAAAGCTTTGCCCGATCGGTGGGGCGACGCGAAGGCATGGACGCTGATGTTAAGCAACGCCTTCAGGCCGCCGCCGAATCCATCGCCACGGGACTACCCGCCACACTGCCGACGCTCATCGGCCTGATGGATGACGCGGAGGCGAGCAAGATCGAGGTCATGAAGAAGGTACGCGGAGTAGGGGAGAAGATCGCGGAGGAGCACACCCGAACCGTGCTGCACCTCCACCCGCGCTTGGCACCGCTGGCGGTTGCTGTGTTCCCGCTCAAGCGTAACGAGCCCCGGCTGGTTGAACTGGCCCGCAGCATCAAGCGCGACCTGCAGCGGGTCGGCCTACGGGCCGTGTATGACGACACCGGTGCCATAGGCAAACTCTATCGGCGCCAGGATGAGATCGGAACGCCGTGGTGCATCACGGTCGACTTCCAGAGCCTCGAAGACAAGACTGTCACCGTACGCGACCGGGACAGCATGCAGCAGGAGAGGGCGCCGCTCGGCGAGATCGGCTCGACTCTCTTGGCGCGACTGCGCTAGTTCTCGTCATGGCCCTCCGCAGGGCTTTTCATCGTCGGCGCTCCCTGATAGAAACGGCGCCGTTCACGTCCACCCGAACCCCAGAAACAAGACCATGAAAAAGAAATCAGCCCCAGCCTCCAAGAAAGCCAAAGCCAAGACCGCAACCCCGAAGCGCGCCAAGCACATCTACTTCTTTGGCGGCGGTAAGGCCGAAGGTAACAAGGAAATGAAGAACCTCCTCGGCGGCAAAGGTGCAAACCTCGCCGAGATGACCAACATCGGTGCGCCAGTTCCACCTGGCTTCACCATCACCACCGAGGTGTGCACCGAGTTCTACGCCACCGGCCGCAAGCTCCCCAAAGGGCTTGAGGACGAGGTGCGCGCCAGCGTCGCCAAGATGGAAACGCTGCTGGGTACCAAGTTTGGCGATCCCAAGAACCCGTTGCTGGTTTCCGTGCGCTCGGGCGCACGTGCCTCCATGCCCGGGATGATGGACACCATCCTCAATCTGGGCCTCAACGACGAAACTGCCAAAGGGTTGGCCCAGGTCTCAAACAATGAGCGTTTTGCCTACGACAGCTACCGTCGCTTCGTTGCCATGTACGGCGACGTTGTGCTCGACATGAAGCCGGAACGCAAAGAAGACCACGATCCCTTCGAGGTCCTGCTCACGGCCAAGAAGAAGTCTCTCGGCGTGAAGGTCGACTCCGAACTTCCCGCCTCGGCCCTTAAAGAACTGGTTGAAGAGTTCAAGGCCGAGATCAAGCGCCGCAAGGGCGTCGAATTCCCGACCAATCCCATCGACCAGCTCCGCGGCGCCATCATGGCGGTGTTCAACTCCTGGGAGAACGACCGCGCCAACGCCTACCGCAAGCTGAACAACATTCCCTCCTCCTGGGGCACGGCGGTCAATGTGCAGGCCATGGTCTTCGGAAACAAGGGTGACGACTCGGCTACCGGCGTGTGCTTCACGCGCAACCCGGCCAGCGGCGAGAACGAATTCTACGGCGAGTACTTGGTCAACGCGCAGGGCGAGGATGTGGTCGCCGGCATCCGCACGCCGCAGAAGATCATAGAACTGGGGAAAACCTTCCTCAAGGCCTACCAGCAGCTGCTCGACATCCGCAAGAAGCTGGAAAAGCACTACAAGGACATGCAGGACATCGAGTTCACCATCGAAAACTCGAAGCTGTTCATGCTCCAGTGCCGCAACGGCAAGCGCACAGGATTCGCCAGCGTGCGCATCGCGGTCGAGATGGTGGAAGAGAAACTGATTCCCAAGGAAGAAGCGCTTCGTCGCGTCGAGCCTGAGGCGCTCAATCAACTTCTGCGCCCGGTGTTCGAGACAGCTGCCAAGCAGGCGGCGGTCAAGGAAGGGCGCCTCTTGGCCAAGGGCCTGCCCGCCGGTCCCGGCGCCGCCACAGGGCGCATCGTGTTCTTTGCCGAGGATGCCGAGACATGGGCCACGCGCGGCGAGAAGACCATCCTGTGCCGGCATGAGACCTCGCCCGAGGATATTCGCGGAATGAATGCGTCCGAGGGCTTCTTGACCGCGTTCGGCGGCATGACCTCGCACGCCGCCTTGGTGGCTCGTCAGATGGGCAAGGTATGCATCGTGGGCTGCGACGCGGTCAGCTTCGACTACCACAACCGGACCATGAGCGTGAACACAGCCCGCGGTCCAGTGGTGCTGCACGAGGGTGACTGGATCTCCATCGACGGCTTCGCCGGTGAGGTGATGAACGGTCGCGTGGACACTACGCCTTCCGAGGTCATTCGCGTGCTCATCGAGAAGAATCTGGCTGCGGCGGACGCGCCGGCCTATCAGCGCTACGCCCGCCTGCTGGGCTGGGCGGACAAGATCCGTCGCCTGCATGTGCGCGCCAACGCCGACCAGCCCGACCAGGCTACCGCGGCGGTGGCATTCGGCGCCGAAGGCATCGGGTTGTGTCGTACGGAGCACATGTTCTTTGGCGAGGGTAAGATCGGCCCCATGCGCGAGATGATCGTGGCCGAAAACGAGGCCGCGCGGCGCAAGGCCCTGGAGAAGCTGTTGCCCTTGCAGCGAGAGGACTTCGCAGGAATCTTCCGCGCCATGGGCAAGCGGCCGGTGACCATCCGGACCCTGGATCCGCCGCTGCACGAGTTCCTGCCCCACGACGACGCGGGCGTGCTGGAGCTGTCCCGGGCCACCGGCAAGACGGTGGCCGCCATCGAGGCTCGCATCAACGATCTGAAGGAGTCCAACCCCATGCTCGGCCACCGCGGCTGCCGTCTCGGCATCTCGTACCCCGAGATCACCGAGATGCAGGCGCGCGCCGTCTTCGAGGCCGCCTGCGATGTGGCCGCTGAGGGCACGGTGGTCGAGCCGGAAATCATGATTCCGCTCGTGGGCAGCAAGAAAGAGATCGATAACCAGGCGGCCATCGTCCGCCGTGTGGCCGGGGAGGTCTTCAAGGAGAGGGGACGCAAGCTGAAGTACCTGGTGGGCACCATGATCGAGGTGCCGCGCGCGGCGCTCACCGCAGGCGCCATCGCCGAGACTGCCGAGTTCTTCTCTTTCGGGACCAATGACCTGACGCAAACCACGTTTGGTCTGTCGCGGGACGATGTGCCCAAGGTGTTGGCCGACTACGTGGCCAAGGACATCTACGACGTCGATCCCTTCGTCAGTCTGGATCGGGACGGCGTGGGCCAGCTCATGCGTCTAGCGGTCGCCTCTGGTCGCAAGACGCGACCGAATATCAAGATCGGCATTTGCGGCGAACATGGCGGTGATCCAAGCTCGGTGATGTTGTGCGACGAGCTCGGCCTGAACTACGTGTCGTGCTCGCCGTATCGACTGCCCATCGCGCGTCTGGCAGCCGCCCAAGCCGTGCTCAAGAAGTAGTGGCTCGCCGCCCCTCACAGGGAAAAGAGACATCAACCAAGTGCGACCTACCGACGGGGGACATCGGCCGATGAGATCCCCCGTCGGCCGCGTCCCGATTATCGGGCTTTTCGTGCTTGGAGCGCTGGTCCTGGCCGAGGCCGGTTGCGGCCTGGGGCAAACCGGAATCGATCCATCCCTGGACCAGATCTTCTGGCCCGCCGGGTTGGCCATTGACCCCGACGGCAACTGGCTGTACGTGGTCAACTCGAACAACGACCTCCGCTTCAACGCCGGGACGCTGATCGCGATCGACCTGCAGAAAGCGAAAAGAGATCGAGAAAAGCTGGCAGCCGACGCGGGAGTAGAGTCCCCCGACGCCGGGCTGGCGTCGCCGTGGCCAGAGTGCAGCACGACCCATTTCGCCGACGACACGGCCGCGGAAACTCTCGCCAACACTCTGGACGAACCTTGCTGCGTTGACCTGCTCCGCCCGCATGTTCTCAACTGCAACGAGCGGGCGTACGTGCAAACAGACGCCACGGTGCGGATTGGCAGTTTCGGTGGCGAAGCGGCTTTCCAGACCTATCACCGGGATCCCAATGACCTCAATAGCGAGTTGGTAGGTCGTATCTTCATGATAGTTCGAGCCGAACCTTCCATCACATTCGTCGACGTCACCCACGGCAACGGTTCAGTGCACATGCGCTGCAATGGGCCGCGGTCAGAGGCAGACCCGCAACTTCGCAACCCGTCCTGCGACGACAACTGGCGCGTCCGGCGGCCCAGCGGAGCAGCCACGACCGACAATGTCCTGCCCGAAGAGCCCCATTCTTTGGCTCTCGATCAGGCCTTGGGCATTCTCTACGTCAGCCACCTGACCATCACAGTGAATCGCCAGGTCGTGGGCGGCGGCATTTCGACTATCAACATCGGCAGCCTTCTCGACCCCAACGCGCCCAACGTTGTCGGCAGCCTTCTCGACCCCAACGCGCCCAACGTCATCAATTCGATAGCCCGCGTGGTGTTCCCGACCAGTTTGGACCAGGGTGTGACGGCTCTCACCCTGAACAAACCCGGAGATCCCAACGACCCCAATGACCCCAACTACCTGCTGTTTGCGGTGGCACGCACGAGTCCCGATATCACCGGGATGGTCTTGCAGTGCCAGAACAAGGGGCAGCATTGTGATCCGAACGACCTAACCTCGCGCGACCTTTCCCTAGTCCCGGGCGAGCAAATCACGTCGTCTGCCTTCTTGCCGTCAGGCACGGACGTGCGCGGTTTCCTGCTCTCGCCCGACGGCAATCAGGCCTACGTCCTTCATCGCAACTCACCAGACGTTACCACCTCCACCGATCCGGCCGCGCTGATCGTGCTCGATCGGACGCCGGACCTGAACGACGAGCCCGCCAACCGGACCAGCGCCATTCTCGAGATCTGTGCCGGGGCGAGCCACATGCAGTTTCACGACGCCGGCCGGGGGAACTTGCTCTACATCACCTGCTTCGAAGGGGGCCAGATCTACGTGGTCGACCCAAAGGCCCCGCTGGTGAAGGCCATCATCGAGGCAGGCCACGGGCCCACGGCCCTGACGTTCTCGCCCACCGATCCGATCGCGTTCGTCGCGGACTACGCGGACAACGACGTGGCAGTCATTGACCTTGAACCGGGCAGCCCGACCGAGTACATGGTCGTGCAGCGGCTGGGCTTTCCCCACGCGGTGACACAGTGAGATCGCGGGTAGCTCCAATGCTGGTGCTGTGTGGCTTGCTTGGCGGGTGCACCACACCGACCGTCATCCCCGCACACAACCTCGAGCGGCCCGGCGACATGGGGTTCGTGTGTCTCGCGATTGATCCCAACGATCCCAACGCCAGCCTGTCCGGCCGACCCATGCGCAAGTGCCACCCGCCGGACGAGAAGACCCCTTTGATCCAGCCGGCGGGTACGTCGTCGCGGCAGCTGGGCACGTTCGCGTTCGTGACCAACACCGCCCGTGGTGAGATGGCGGTGGTGGATATCGACAAGGGCCGGCTCATCGACCTCGATCCAGGCGTATTTGGCTTCAACCTGGCGCCCGTCGGCGCCATGCCCGAGGCGCTGTCTGCCAGTGCCGACGGTTGCTGGGTCGCCAGCGCGAATCGCGATTCCTGCGATCTCGGCTTGGTTGATCCGTCGCTCCTCCTGGCGTCGCTGTTGTTCAGCCCGGCCAAACCCGCTACCGAAAATGGCCGTCCGGTGACACGCGTAGCGCCGCACACCATCTCTGGGCGTCCTCTCAACGCTTCTCCAAAGGAGATTCTCTTCCTCCTGCCAAGCGCTGCACCCGGGCTGTGCCAGACCGACAAAGCTCCACCGGCTTTGGTGACCTTTCCGTCCTGTGATCTGGTCGCCTTGCTCGATATGCCGTCGGGGGAAATCAAAGATTCGGTCTATATCCGTTCAGCCGGGGTCGTCTCAGCAGGCACCGAGCCGCAATGTCCGGTGGACTGCACGCCTTCCTCTGCTTCCGACGCAGGCGCCGAGACTGATGATGACGGGGGCATCGCCAACGCTGGTGGCCTTGCGCCGGGAGAGTCGGATGCAGGGACGGGCTCCGGGCTGGGCGTGGGTGCAATGGTTCTGCGTCCCGACAGACCCCGTGTGTATGTGGGGGCCAGCGCCGCCGACGACTTTCTAACTGCATTGGACGTTGTGGACGAAGCGTTCGTCATACCGCCTGGCGGCGGGCGTATCGCGCTTGAGCCAGGGGCCATCGGCATCGATCACCTACGCCTTTCGGTCAATCCCTTCAGGCCTCAAGACACGCCCATCACTTTGGCCGACGGCAGCTCGATCGACAGCCAGGGCAGTTTTCTCAAGGACGGGAGAGGAAATTTCCTCTACGCCTTCGCGCGCGACGGCTCGGTCCGCGTGGTGAATGTCGGGGACGGGGTACAACCCGAACAGGAATGCGACGTGAACGCCCAGTACACTCTTGCCAACTTGCCGCCCGACACCGGGTGCTTCCCGGTCAACCCCGCAGCTCGGCGACCGCTGGCCCAAGGCCCCGGCATTCGCATCCCCACGCTTCCGTCTCGGAACGCAGCTCCGCCTATCGCGCGCGACATCGCGGTCGTCGACTTGCCGGTCGACCCGACCAACATCACCAAGAATCCACCAGCACTGGCCGGCCAGTTCGCGTTCTTGCTGACCTCCAATGACTCCGTCTACATCCTCAACCTCAGGCCTAAGACGCTGGTCAACGGTCAGGCCCCAGTGGTTGACGAAACCAACACTCTCACCCACTCGTTCCGCGAAATTCGCTCAACCGCGCAGTACACAGCCGACACATTGGCCCTCTCCTTCACGCCCCCCCTGCGCACCCCGGCTTCGTCCGATCTGTTGTTCCCAACCACGCCAATCCTGTCATCGCTGGGCGGGCCCCGGCTGGAGGAAGTGGAAAACGATTCCACAACACCGGCGAGCGGAAACTCGATCAACGCCACCACAAATTACTGGGTCAATTCCCCGTACCAGGCGACCTATGTATCGCGCGCCTTCACCATAGCTTGGGAGGCGGCTCTTCCCGGCACAACCCGTAGCTCTGGCACGCTCGAGACGCCAGCTATGGCGGGCTCACCGGCAGGTGCGCTGGACGACGTGGGCGCTGATTTCTGCGCCAAGGGCGTGCTTTCCGGCGACTTGGTCGTTTTGCCAGGATGCACCGCCGACACCGACTGCGTCCCACAGGACTCCTTCACATGCCATCAGCCGATCGGCGGCGCCGTGGGGCTGTGCCTGTCCAAGACAGCATCACAAACTGATGTCGACAAGTGCACTCGTTTTATGGGCAGTCGTCGACGCTACGAGGTCATCGCCGCCACGCCCACGCACCTAGCGCTCGGCTTGCACCTCGACGAAGTACCCAAGACGGCGCTCAATCGCGTGGCCGCAACTGCGACGGGCGAGGATGCGGATTGCCAGCCCACGGCTGACCACCGACCATCGGGAACGGATGATCCGGGCTTCCAGTGGCAGCAGGTCTGGCCGAATGAGAACTTCAAGCGTTGCGTGAAGGCCTGTGGCTATGTGACCCCGCCCGTGGGGACTACGGCTGATCCCGACCAAAGCTGCCGCCCAGGCTTCGTGTGCGAGACTCTCGACGGCTCTCTCGGTCCTCGTTTGCCTCGCGACACCGAGGCGCGGCCCGGGCCAGGAAGGTACTGCGTCGAGGCGCCGCCTCTCGATCTTGCCTGCTGGCCGCAGCCGGGCAATGGATACCACGTGAATGTCGGGAATGGTTTTCTCGTCTCGGGCAGTTCGCTTCCGGATCTCAAGACCACGACCGTCGTGAATGGTCAGTGCCAGCTCGATCCCAACCGTGATCCAGCGCTGGCCAACCGAATCCCTCTGTCCGCGCCGGCCTGTGCGACGATCGACGGCGTGGTGCCCATCGACAACCTCACCAAGTACTCCACCAACCTCATCGGCGCGGCGAACACAGAAGTGGCGCTGTTCGGTCAGGCGACACCACCCACCGATCCGAATACGCCCGCCATACCCAACCCTCCCTACTCACCCGTGACGCCGCCGAGACCAAATCCGTGTCTGTACCAAGACTTCAGCTACGACGACCCGGAATCGATTGTCTCCACGTCCAGCACCGGAGCGGCTGATGGTGGTGTCGGCAATAGCCTTCCGAAGCAGCCGATAAAGGCCATCTTCCAGAATCCGCAGATTCGTTTCGTCATGACTAACCTCGACCAGTATGGCGGCGACAGCTTGACCACGAGCCTAGGTTTCATCGGTGGCTTCATCCCGGCGACTGTCGCGATCCCCTCGTACGATATCGCATTGACCCAGCCCATCCGCATCTTCACCGGGCCGGACCAACTGCCCGAGAGCCCCGTCATCACCAACTCCGGCCAAGATTCGTATCCCTATGTGTACGTGCTGGACCAGGGGCGGACCGCGCTCACTCCAAACAGTCGCGGTCAGATCGTGCGCATCAACGCCCGCAAGGGCGATACTGCGGTAGCCACCTTCGACCCAGCGTCGAGCGGCACGACCCCCTTCCAAATCCAGTAGCGCCAAATTCAGCGGCACTGACTGAAATTGACAGGTGGTACGACTTTGGCCTACAGTGTAGGTAAATGACCTCCAGTGTTCGAAGCACGGTTCGCGTTCTCTTCCAGACTGCCGTCGATCAGGTGAAGCGCGAAGGCCCTCTGCCGGCTGTTCCCGACAGCATTCCAGTCGAGCGGCCCAAGCGCCCCGAGCATGGCGACTACGCGACCAACGTGGCCCTGGCTCTGGCAAGGATATCTGGCAAGCAGCCGCGCGCCTTAGCTGAGATCATCGTGGAGCGCCTGCGGGCTGCCGGCGGCGCTGACATCTCAGAGGTGTCGGTGGCAGGCCCGGGTTTCATCAATCTGCGCCTGTCCGATGCCTTCTGGCAGCGACGGCTGCTCGACATCCTGGCCGCCCAGGGACGTTGGGGACAGGGAGAACCAAAGCAGTCGCCGCGCGTGCTGGTCGAGTACCTGTCCGCCAACCCAACCGGGCCGCTACATTTTGCTCATGGCCGGCACGCCGCCGTGGGTGACTCGCTGACCCGGCTGCTGCGTTTCGCGGGCTACGATGTGCTGCGCGAGTTCTACCTCAACGACGCTGGCAACCAGGTCGCCATGCTGGCGCTCTCGGTGTGGGCCCGCTACATGGAGGCCGCCAAGGGCGAAGACTGGACCGGCGTGATCGTGCCCGAGGTGGCTTTCCCCGAGAACGGCTATCGCGGCAACTACATCCGAGAGTTGGCGGTTGAGTTGCTCGAACGCGAGGCAGGGCGCTTCGTGGGCGCCCATCCTCCGGCTGACATGGAGCCAATCAAGCAGTTTGCCATCGGTCGCTGCATGGACATGATCCGTGGCACCCTGGCCAAGTTCGACGTCAGCTTCGACGTGTGGCAGAGCGAGCGAGCCCTGCACGACAGCGGCGAGGTGTCGAGCACTTTGGCTGCGCTGGATCAAGCCGGCTTCATCGACCGGCGCGACAACGCCGTGTGGTTGAAGACCACGGTGCTGTGGGGTGACGACAAGGACCGGGTGGTGGTCAAGTCCGACGGCTTGCCCACCTACCTACTGGCGGACATCGCCTACCACCGCAAGAAGATCGAACGCGGCTTCGACGAGCTGTGCGACATCTGGGGCGCCGACCACCACGGCCATGTGCCGCGCATGCAGGCAGCCCTGAAGGCACTCGGGTATGATCCGAACCGCCTTTCGGTCTTGCTCATTCAGATGGTGAGCTTGTTGCGCGATGGCAAGCCCGTCGCCATGGGCAAGCGGGAAGGGGAGTTCATCAGCCTCGACGAGGTGATTGACGAAATCGGCCGCGACGCCACGCGATTCTTCTATCTGATGCGGCGACACGACACGCCGTTGGAATTCGACCTTGAGTTGGCCAAGCGTCAGTCGATGGATAATCCCGTGTACTACGCCCAGTATGCCCACGCCCGGTGCGCTTCTCTGTTGCGGCGCGCGACTGAATTGCAGGCCCCGCGCATGCCGCCCTCGGCTGAGCTGTTCGCGCGCCTGAATCTGCCCGAGGAGATTTCACTGCTGCGCCGCCTGTCGGACTTTCCCGACTTCGTCGAGGATGCGGCCGCGGCGCGCGAGCCGCACCGACTGGTGTCATTCATCAGCGAGTTGGCGGGTGAGTTCCAGAGCTACTACACGCGGCTGCAGAAGGTTCACGGCGACTCGGTTCTGCCCCAGGAGCGCCAGCGCGTGGGCAATTGGCGTGCAACCTGGGACTGGCAAAAAACCGCAGCCCGTCTGCACTGGGTGGAAGCCATCCGCCAGGTGCTCGAGACCGCGCTCGGCCTGGTGGGAGTCTCGGCGCCGGCCGCCATGAAACGCATAGGCGAGGAGGCATCGTAGTGCCTCGACTCGGCCTCTCACTTTTTCTCAGGAGCGAAGCATGGGTTACACTTCCGGAATAGCGATGGATCAACGAGGCCTTCGCGATGTTGAACGCTGGCGTGACAAGATCGAAGTCCGCCTCGATAACCGCCAGGTCTTCTTTCTGTTCTTCGGCAGCGCGCTGGTGGCTTGTCTGCTTTTCGTTCTGGGCGTCGTGGTGGGCAAGCGGCTGGAATCGCGGGGGCGCGCGGTCGCTCCTGAAGTGGAGGACCCGCTGGCCTTGCTCGACAAGGTTGCCACCACGCCCCGGTCCATCCAGACACCAGCCGTGACCTTCCCGCAGGCCCTTTTCGGGGGCAAGAACCCCCAGAATGGCGCGAAGCGGACTGAACTGAAACTGGCCGAGCCCAAGCTGGCGGATACCAGCAAGACCGAGCCAGTCAAAGTTGCTGAGCCTGGCAAGCCGACCGCCAAGAACGGCGAGTCCAGTCAGACGGTCTCGGCCGCGCCAGAAAAGCCTTCGACCAAGCCGACCAACGGCAAGTTGGTTGCTTTGCTCGACAGCAAGCCGGCCGCGTCTGCACGACCGGCGGAGGTCAAGGCTACGCCCAGCGCGGGGAAAGCCGTGGCCGCGGCCACCCTGACCAACGCGCCTACGGCGCCCGCGTCGAGCAAGGCAGCGGTAGCGGCTGCACCGGCGGCGCAGCAAATCGCCGAGACGGCACCCGCGCCGTTGAAGAATGCGCCCGTCCCGGTGATCGGCGCTGCGGCTACCGATTCGGCCAAAGGCAAGGTGCACTTCACTTTGCAGCTCAGCTCGTTCCAAGACCGCGGCGAGGCCGAAGCGTTTGCCGCAAAATTCGGCTCTGAGAAGACCTATCTGGTGGTTTCCGATCTACCGGGCAAGGGCACCTGGTACCGCGTGCGCGTGGGCGATTTCGCCACGGCCAAAGAGGCCTACGCCGGCAAGCTGGCCTTCGAGAAAAAACACGGTGTGATTGCGTACGTGGCGCAGCGATAGCGATTGTCGGTCAAGAGAGGTACTCTCACCGACGAGGGTCACGCGGGTCGCGTAGCCGCCAGAACGCCGCAATCGACCCGAACAGCAGACCAAGGACACAACTCTCGATGCTTCACCTGCTGCTTGTGCTGTCCTTCGCGTCCGGGATGTGCGGGATCGCGTACGAGATCCTCTATGCGCGGCTGCTGACGACATACCTGGGTGACATGTTCTTCGTGTCAGCCGCGATCCTGGCTACTTTTCTGCTGGGCATCGCAGTCGGATCGCTGCTGGCGCGCCGTTTTGTCCGCTGGCTGTGGACGATCGAGCTTCTCATCGGCCTGTACGCCGCGGTGCTGGCCACGGTGTTCTCCTTGTTTGGCCAGAAGGCGCTGCGCAGCCTCTACCCGCACACCGCAGGCAAGCCGGCCCTGGTCATCGTGGCGGTATTTGCATTCCTGATTCTCCCGGCGACCCTGGTGGGGTGCAGCGTCCCGCTATTCGCGGCCTACTGCCGGGGCCACTCTGGCTCCCGCAGCTCGGGCGCGTGGTTCGAGAAGGTCTACGGCTTCTACAATCTGGGGGCGACCTTCTGTGTGCTGCTCATCGAGTTCCTGCTGCTCAGAAAGCTAGGCATCCGCAATACCCTGTTCGCCATCGCGGGGGTGAACTTAACCAGCGCCGTCGCGCTGTTTCGCATTCCACCGCCGCCCACCCCGACCGAACCCGAGCCGCTACAACTGGCCGCCGAGCGCCGGCCAGCGCTGGCCCTTTTCGTCGCCAGCATATTGAGCGGCGTGTTCCAGATGGTGTTTCTGAAATTCGTGGAGGTGTTCTTCGGCCCATACCACGAGAACTTCGCGCTCTCGGTGGCGCTGGCGCTGCTGGGCATCTCTGTCGGAACCTGGGCTGTTCAGCGGCGCGGATGGTCCTTCCAGCGCGTGCTGCTGTGGGGGGGCGCAGCGCTGGCCACAGCGTTCCTGCTGCTCTACCCCATCGCGCGCCTGTGGGGTTACGTGAACGCATTTTTCACCGACTTGGGTCTACCGACAACCTTGGGCAAGGCTTTCTGTCTGCTGCTGATGGGTATCGTCCCCTTCGCGGTCTTTGGCAGCACCGTGCCGGCCTTGATCCGAGAACACCACGGCCATCGCCGCGCGATCGGATATTTCCTGTTCGTGTCCAGCCTCGGCAACTGCGTGGGCTACCTAGCCGCAGTGTTCTGGGTCTACCAGAGTTTCTCCTATCGAAGCATCGTGCTCTTGCTGGCGGGATTGCTGTTGGCCAGTGGTATTCTCGCGGGCCCGGTGCGCAACGTGCTGCGCCTGCCGGGGGCACTGGTCACCGCCGCCGCAGCCATGGTCAGCCTGGTGGCGTTCTGGCCCGAGTGGATCTTCTCGCTGGAGTATCAATCCTTCGTATCCCCGACGGCTCTTCAAGCAACCGAGGCGAGCTTCGCCAAGACTGAGGTTCTGCGACGCTACGACAGTCACATCAGCGTGGTGACCTCCAAGAACGGTGTCGAGAGCCTGAACATCAACGGTCACCGCAGCCTGATGTCGTTCCGCGGACAGACCATCCCCACCGAGATCGTCTACGGTTTGGTCCCGGCCAACTTCGCCCCACGGCGAGGCCACGCCTTGGTGCTGGGGGTGGGCACGGGAATGTCGGCGGGCACGGCGGCACTTCTGTATCAGCACGTGACCACGGTGGAGATCAACCCGGCCATGCTGGAAGTGCTGCCGCGCTGGCGCGAGCACAACTTCGACCTTCACCTGCGCAAGAATGTGACGTTGGTTCTCGACGACGGTCTCTCGCTGCTGGCGCGCGAGGGGGAACGCTACGACGTCATCATGAACACGGTCACGGGGCCGCTGTATTTCTCGTCGAGCAAGCTCTACACCAAAGATTTCTTCGACTTGGTCAAGGCCCGACTGGCGCCCGACGGCATATACACCATGTGGTTCGATGCCCACGCCACTGAGCAGGGGGCGCGCATCATCTTCACCACGCTGACCCACAGCTTCGCCGACTGTGTCTTCGTCTTCTTGCGCACTGGCTACAGCCAGGTGATTTGTTCGCAGCAGCCCATCCAGGCGCGGCCCATCCCCGAGGACCAGTGGCCCGCGCCCATCCGGGCCAAGCTGGCCGAACTCAACCTCACGCCGGTTTCGGCGCTGGTCGACGCGCTGGCGCTGCCCGCGCACCACCTCTTCGATACTCCGTGGAACGCACCGGTCAACACCTTCGACTTGCCGGCGCTGGAATACACCATGGCGTCCAGTTCGCTGCGTCTGGAGAACGAAACCTTCCAGTCCTACACCACGCTGCGTGTGGATTTCCGAAAGTCGGCGTTTCGCGTTCCGCCGCTCACCGACGCTGAGCTGGCGGTTCGCTGCGCGCGCCTGCGCATTCTGGGCGGAGCGGCGCTGCCCGAGTGTCTCTCGGCCCTGGGCATCCAAGACGCGGGACTGGCGCCCTACGAATACGTGCGTATGGTGCTGGATTTCTTGCACGGAAGCATCGGTCTGGAGCGAGAGGCTCTCATCGGCCGTCTGGCAGCTCTGGGCCACAGCGACGAGGCGCTGGCGGAACTCAAGGACTTGGTCGCGGTGAGGGGCCAGACAGCGCGCACCCGTCTGGCCGAAATCTGGATTCAGCTACGCGACACCGGCGCCGTCTCCGACGCCGCCCTGTCCGGTCTCATCCAGCTCGACCCCCTGCTGGCCGACAGCCGCCGGGCTGTCATCGCGACCCTGTTGCGCCGACAGCAGTGGGATCTGGCCTTGCGCCACTCCGAGATTCTCAAGCGCATGCGTGACCTCAACGAACGAGACGCGATCGTGGCGAGCCAGCTACAACAGTTCACAGCCACGGGAGCGCCATGACCGACCAGGGGAAACTGCGCCCCTTGCTGGCGGCTACCGCCACCTCAGGCGCAGCCGCGCTGATGTACGAGACCCTATGGACACGCTCGCTGGCCATCGCGCTGGGCTCGACAGTACAGGCGGCCGCGGCCGTGTTCGCCGCGTTCCTGGTCGGGCTCGCGCTGGGCGCTGGCCTGTGTGGGACGATCATCGACCGCACCCGGCGGGTGATCATCATCTACGCAGTCATCGAGGTCAGCATCGCGCTGGCGGCCACGGGCACCGGCTTCCTGCTGTACCATGCCCGTGAGAGTCTTTCTGCGACCCTGGGGCAAAGCCTCGGAGTAGCGGGCATGCTGCGCGCCTTTGGCGTCACACTGGGGCTGGTGCTGCTGCCGACGCTGCTCATGGGCGCAACTTTCCCTGCCTTGTTGGCCGCGTCCCGGCGGCTGGGCGCCCACGCCGTCGACATGACCCGCCTCTACGCCGTGAACACCCTGGGGGCCGCCCTGGGCACCCTGGTCTGTGGGTGGATCACCATTCGCGTTCTGGGCGTGAGTAACTCGCTGCTGGTGGCCGGGGGCCTCAACATCGTCTCCGCCCTGCTGTGCTTGCTGGCCGCACGCCAGGAGAGCGACACCACCCTGGCCGACTCCGTCCCGCAGTCGGCCCCGGCTGTCGCTGCGCCCGCCCCGGCAAGCAGCCAGGCCCTCCTGCTGGTTTGCGCGGTCCTGAGCGGAGCAGCTGTGCTGTCGCTCGAGGTGGTGTGGAGTCGGCTGGCCTCCTTCACTCTAGGGAACCGGTGCTTTGCCTTCTCCACGTTCCTGGCTTGGGTCCTGGTGTGGCTGGCCGCCGGATCCTGGCTGGCGGGCCGGCTGGTTCACCGTTTTGCGGGGCGCTCGTCGCTGTTGCTGGCCGTGCTCCTGCTGGCTGCGGCGGCCGGCATCGGCAGCTCCATCCTGATCGTCAATGCCTGGATCGTGAGTCCGGGAAATCTGGCGCAGGTCCTTCCCCACAGTGCGGCCGCGGTGGTGCTTCTGCGCGTACTCGGCATGGGGCTTGTCATGTCTCTCTTCCTTCTGCCGCTGGGCTGCCTCTTCCCCACCGGCCTGGCCTGCCTGCGCACCATCGAGTCCCGCACGGGAAGCGGAGCGGGACGCTACTATCTATGGAACACCTTGGGTTCGGTGACCGGAGCCTTGCTTACGGGTTTTGTGGTCATTCCGGCCCTTGGCTCGTTCGCTTCCGCGGTCACTATGGCCGCCCTGTGCAGTCTGGCCGCCCTGATGGTGTTTTTCGCGCTGGCGCGCAAGTCCCAGGATCGACGCCTGGCCACTGTCGGCGGGCTGGCCGCGGTTGCCATTCTGGCTATCGTGCCGCTGGTCGTCCCGGCACAGTTGCGTTCCATCCGAGCGGATGAGCGTCCCCTCACTCGCGTCGAAGACGAATGGGGAGTGTTCCAGGTGACCGAGCTTGCCGACGGGCGGCTTCGCGTGACCAACAACAGGACCGAACTGGTCTTCCTGGCGGGCGACTTCTCCACGTCGTACGTGCAGCAGATGCAGGGACACCTGGCCTCGTTCATGCGGCCCCAGGCCCGCACCGCTCTGGTGCTCGGCAGCGGTTACGGAATCACCGCGGGGGCGCTGGCGGCCAACCCCGGCCTGCAAAGCATCGACGCCGTCGAGATCGTGCCCGCCATGGTGGCCGCGGCCGATTTGTTCGAGCCCTACAATCTGTCCTATCACCGACAGCCTCAGGTCAAGGTCTTCGTGGATGACGGCCGGCACTTCCTGGCGCGCAGCCGGCAAAAATACGACATTGTCTCAATCAACGTATCTGACCCGCATTTGCCCGGCGACTCGTCGCTGTTCCATGCGGACTTCTACGCATTGGTGAAGCGTCATCTCAATGAGGGGGGCGTGGTGGTCCAGCATGCATTTGGCATCGACGCCAAGGTGGTGCTCTCCACACTGCAGCGCGCATTCCGTCACCTTCGCCTGTTTCCTGCCTACCAAAATGACTACAACGTCGTGGCCGCAGACGAGCCCCTGGCGCCTTCCCATGCCGAAGTGGCTCGGCTGGCCGCCCTGCCATCGCTGCGCGATGCCCTGGCAGGCATCGGCATCCTGCCGCCCATCGATCCCTGGATTATGTTCTCGCGCGGGTGGACACCAGCCCAGCTTCCCGGACTGTTCGACGCCACCCTGGTGGCGACGGATGATCGTCCCATACTGGAGTTCTCGCAGGCTGGGGACTCGTTGCTGTGGTTCTTTAGCAACGAGTGATGCCGGATCTGTTCAAACCGTAGACCACGACCAGCCAGCGGCACCCCACGTCACAGTCTTGTCCCGCCATGGGCTGAACGCCTCGCTCAGAACATCAACCCGACGTTCACATGAAATCGCCATGAGCTGTCGCCCGGCTTCGGGTTGAGCGGTATCGCCGCGGCCAGACTCAGATCGCCGATCGGCAACTTGAAGACAAAGGGGGCAACGCCCAGGCCGTGGCGGAAATTCGAGGCAGATAGTCCATCGAATGAGAACGCAACCACGCCACTGTCGAGAAACACGGACCCATACCAGGGGCGGAGGATGGGAAACTGCAGGTCGATGTTCTGTATCAAGCGCAAATTGCCCCCGACCGGCTGGTACTGGACGGCGAACGCACTCGGCACATAGATCGTCTCGGTCAGGAGGCGGTCCAGATCGTAACCCCGAACCGTGGTGTCGCCGCCGGCGAAGAACCGTTCCACCCGAGGCAGCAGCGATGCGCCCCCGAGCGGGAATCCTTGGTCGTAGCGCAGGCTGTGATGCAGGCTCAGCCACGACAACAGCGGCACCACCGCGAGCGAATGGCCACTCAGCTTGATGAAAGAATCCGATCCATAGTCAAAGGAGAAACGCGGCAGGGCCAGTTCCGCGCCCACTCCCACCCTGAAGCCACGGGAAGGCACCAAGGTGTTGTCGAGCCGCTGCCATTCGATGCCCGTGCTGAAACTTCCCACAATGGTTCCGATGCTGACAGTGCTTTCATCCTCATCGGCGCCGGCCCCGCGTGCCAGAAACTCCGTGTGAAAGGTGTCGCGAAAATTGTAGCGGACGTTGGCATCGACGCCGGGGAGCAGCTCGCGTGCAAATCCGATGAAGGTGGCGCCCGAACGCAGATCGCCCAGACGCACGGTGGCCTGGCGTAGGTAGTTGCCTCCGATCTCCAGGCGGAAGAGCGAGCCGAAGAAGCGCGGATCCACGAAGCTCGCGCTGACCCGGGTCAGCGACAAGCCATAGGCGGCCTGTGAGGTGAAGGTCCAGGCGTGACCCAAAAGATTCCGGTGCTCGTAGCCCAGCGCCGCGTATCCGCCCACCGGGAAGCTGGAGTTGGGCGACTTCTGGTCGGTGGAGATGCCTCCGCCGACGGTCACGACGCCAAAATGGTCGTGACGTTCCTCTACCTCGACCACCATGGGAATCACGGGCTGGTGCGGGTTCTCGCTGGGAAAACTCACCGGGTTCGGATTGTTGAAGAGCTGGATCATGGCCAGGTTGCGCTGAGCCCGCTCCACCGCCCGCGTGGTCAACAGAGATCCGGGACGCAGCTCGGCCCAGGTCATGATGGTGCTTTCCTTGGTGAGGAAGTTGCCCCGAATGAACACCGGCCCCACGTGCACCTGCCAGCCCAGCTTGATGTTCCACACGATGGTGACGCGATCGCCATCCTTCTCGACGCGGGACTCGACCGTGGCATTGCGATAGCCTTCGTCGCCCATCAAACGCTTGAGCCGTTCTTCATCGCGACGAACCACGGCTTGCTGGAAGGGCGCGCCCAATACTGTGCGCAGCGATTTGCGCAAGAACTGGTCGTCGCGCGGCAGGGGCGTGGCGGGGTCGACAGATCGAAACCGCATGTCCGCGACCCACAGCAAAGGTGCTTCGTCGATTAGAAAGCGCAGGTAGAGTGCGTGGGCCTTTCGCCAGGCGGGCTCGTCTTCCCGCGGAATAGCTGCCTTTGTACCGGTGGGCGCCGGCCGCCACTGGCCAGGCGCTGGTGCAATCTCCGCACGAACCTTGGTCCCTGGACGACCGATGCTCTCGTAGTAGTCAACCAGACTCTGCACGTCGAGTTCGAGCTGGCGGAGAGTCGCGAATCCACCTTCGCCCAGGCCGATAACACCCAGAAAGGGAAACTCCTTGGTGCGAATCTCTCCCGCCAAAGTGGATGACGAGACTTTCTGATTGCCCACGAATTCCACCCCGCGCACTTTCAGCACCGGCCCCTCGTCGATGACAAACACGATGCGGTCAGCATCCTCGGCGATGCGCTCGCGTCGCCAGGTGATCTTGACCAGCATATGTCCCCGCTCGCGGTACAATTTCTCAAGAGCCTCTGCGCCCCCGGCTGCTTCGACGTCGTCGTACACACGACGCGACTTGGAGCCGACATCATCCGCCAGTGCACCAGCCGACCGTGCGGAATTGCCCTCGAAGGCGAATTCGATGCGCCGACGTTCTTTGACCTGGATCTCAAGGTGCACCTCCTTTTCCTCGTGATCGACGCTCACGCTGGGGTCAAAATCGTCGCTGATGCGCGCGCCGGGATAGCCGAGCTTGGCGTAGCGCTGGGCGAGTGCGGTCTCGTCAATGCGCAGGATGTTGCGACGGAATGGTTCATGGCGCAGCCACAGCCAGTGCCAGTCCAGGTGGCGAAAGCCGTCGGCAATCTCCTTGCTGGGAATGGCACGGTTGCCGGTCACGGTTG
>Ga0265316_10000490_pt1 | contig 44853 bp, 48 predicted proteins | sample 4522metaG_FD_202092 | JGI IMG/M metagenome (GOLD analysis project Ga0265316, IMG submission 202092) | Rhizosphere microbial communities from Carex aquatilis grown in University of Washington, Seatle, WA, United States - 4-5-22 metaG | ecosystem: Host-associated > Plants > Roots > Rhizosphere >... | reverse complement strand
TAAAAGACTTTTTTCAATCTACAACAAAGGCTGTTGTAATTAGCTCGCTAGAAACAATGGGCTATGGATCTGATAGCGCAAGACTGCTTGCGAGTCTATGTTGTTTACGAGGAATGCTAGTCCAAGGCGCACCATCGAGCCCAGTCTTATCAAACATTTGCTTCCAATCATTGGATAAGCAACTTGCTGAAATTGCCCACAGGTATGAGGTACGACTTACACGATATGCGGATGATATCGTTTTCTCTGGGACAGGACTATTTTTGGAAACTTTACGGGAAGAGGTCGTTAGCCTGTTTAATGGTGAACCATGGCATCTAGCGGAGCAGAAAACGCATTTTTCAAAATATCCAAACAGGCTAAAGGTTCACGGGCTTCTAGTTCATGGAGAGTATGTTAGGTTAACGAAGGGTTACAGAAATAGGTTGCGAGCTTTTCGGCATCTACTAGCAAGTGGCAAAATAAATAATGCTGATATTTCTAAGATAAAGGGGCATCTGATCTATGGCTCATTTATTGATAGAGAAAACCCTATTAAAGCTATATAGATCAGATAGAGTGGATAGCGTTTTGTTTTTTAAAGTCACTGTTTATACCTTTTGTTAGGCATGTAGGTTGGGCATGTAGGTTGGGCAACATATCTATCGTTGCTCGATATTAATGTTCCTGCTTTTCGCTAATGCATGGAATTTTTTTACTGTGTCCGTATTTGGAGAAAGCGCTTGCAACTAATCGTGAATTACCCGGAAAAACTTCCCGACGCCCTGCAACAATCAGCAGAACAATTCGAGCGCGAGGCGAAAATGGCGATGGCGGTGAAGCTGTACGAGATGAAGCGGATTTCCAGCGGCACGGCTGCGGCTTTGGTCGGCGTGGAGCGGGTTGAGTTTCTGCTTGATCTGCATCGTTATGGCGTCGCGGTGATTGACTTGACCACCGAGGAATTGCAGGCGGATTTGGACAATGCCTGAGGCTAAGGAATTAGTCATCAATACCACGCCGATTCTTGCATTGATCGCGGCGGTGGGGTCGTTGGATATGCTGCCGCTTCTATACTCCCGTGTGTGGGTGCCTTGGGAAGTTTGCCAGGAAATCCAAGTAGGTGGCGCGGATGGTTTCGCCATCCCGGAGTTTGAGCGGGCGGGTTGGTTGTACAAGCAAGCTCAGCCCGTCACACTTTCCCCGCTATTGCGAAACTCGCTCGATCCAGGCGAAGCCGCTGTGATCCAGTTGGCTTTGCAGTATGATATTCCTTTGGTGGCGATTGACGAGACCGTCGGACGGCGCTTTGCGCGATTGTCTGGCCTGACGGTTACGGGCTCAATCGGCATTCTGTTGCGTGCCAAGGCTCTGGGTTATCCCTTGTCGATGGGCGAAGCTATCCGGCGAATGCGTCAGCGCGGAATTTGGTTGAGCGCTAAGGTGGCCGAATTTGCGTTGCGTGAAGCGGGAGAGTAAGTGGGGAGAAGGCTTTATCGTTTCATGAAATCTGAAACAGTTGCTCTCGTTCCCACGCTCCAGCGTGGGAATGCAGACGGCGGCGCTCCTGCGCCGCGTGACCGCGAAGCGGCCAAGGCGGGTTCCCACGCATGAGCGTGGGAACCAGAGAAACTAGGTTAGCCGCGCTTTCTTTAACAGGAGCCTTCCCATGAAAGCCATGGTATTGAACCGTATCGTCAACCTCGAAACTTGCGCCACGCCTTTGGAGTGGGTCGAACTGCCGAAACCACAACCAAAACAGGGAGAAATCCTGATAAAAGTCGCGGTCTGCGGGGTTTGCCATACCGAGTTGGACGAAATCGAGGGGCGGGCCGCGCCGGCGCGTTTGCCGGTCGTGCTGGGGCACCAGGTGGTAGGGCGGGTGGAGGCGGCGGGGCAGGGGGCTGAGGGGTTTGTGGTAGGCGGGCGGGTCGGCGTGGCGTGGATTCATTCCGCTTGCGGGCATTGCGGCTATTGCCTGGAAGGCAATGAAAACCTGTGCGCGGAATTCAAGGCGACCGGGCGCGACGCCAACGGCGGCTATGCGGAGTATATGACGGTGCCCGCGGCGTTCGCCTATGCCATTCCGGATGTGTTTTCCGACGCCGAGGCCGCGCCGCTGCTGTGCGCCGGGGCCATCGGTTATCGCTCGCTGCGCCTAGCCCGGCTGCGAAACGGCCAAAACTTAGGCTTGACGGGCTTCGGTGCGTCGGCGCATTTGGTGTTGAAGATGGTGGGGCATCGCTTCCCCAAGGTTAAAACCTTTGTCTTCGCCCGCAACGCCGAGGAGCGGGCGTTCGCGTTGGCGTTGGGCGCGGCGTGGGCGGGCGCGGCGGAGGATTTTTCGCCGGAAAAGCTGGACAGTATTATCGACACGACGCCGGTGTGGGCCAGCCTGGTCGAGGCCTTGAAAAACCTGAAGCCCGGCGGCCGGCTGGTGGTGAACGCGATCCGCAAGGAGGAGGCGGACAAGGCGGCGCTGCTGCGGCTGGATTACCCTCAGCATTTGTGGATGGAGAAGGAGGTCAAGAGCGTCGCCAATGTCAGCCGCGCCGATGTGCGCGAGTTTTTGGCGCTGGCTGCCGAGATTCCGCTGCGCCCGGAAGTCGAGGAGTTCGCGCTGGAGGACGCCAACCGCGCGCTGGTCGAGTTGAAGACCCGGCGGGTGCGTGGCGCGAAGGTGTTGCGGGTAGTCTGAGCCATGGCAGGCGAGCATTCCGCCGAGTTCCGCTTCTACGAGGCGTTGAATGATTTCCTGCCGCTCGAACGGCGCGAGCGGGCGCTGGATTACCGATTCAACGGCCATCCGTCGATTAAAGATCCCATCGAGGCCCAGGGCGTGCCGCACACCGAGGTGGAGTTGATCGTCGTCAACGGCCTGTCGGTGGGGTTCGATTACCGGCTGCAAGACGGCGACCGCGTCGCCGTGTATCCGGTGTTTGGGCATTTCGACGTGTCGCCTTTGGTCAAGTTGCGCGAAGCGCCGTCGCGACCCGCGGCCTTCGTGCTGGATGTGAATCTGGGCAAGCTGGCGCGGCGGCTGCGGCTGCTGGGGTTTGACGCGTTGTATGGCAACTGTTACACGGACGCCGAGGTCGCGGACATCGCCGCCGCCGAGAAGCGCATTGTGCTGACCCGCGACCGCCGCCTGCTGCATGCCAAGCGCATCGACCATGGCTATTGGGTGCGCTCGGTCCATGCCGACGAGCAAGCCGGGGAGGTGTTGCGGCGCTTCGACCTGTCCGGTCAAATCCAGCCATTTTGCCGCTGCCTGGTGTGCAATGAATGGTTAAGGCCGGTACAGAAGGCGGACATTCTGGACAGGCTGGAGCCTAAAACCAAGCGGTATTACGAGGTGTTTTTTATGTGCGAGGCTTGCGGGAAAATCTATTGGGCAGGCTCGCATGTGGAGGATATGCGGCTGCGGTGGCGCGCTTGGCTGTCGGCTTGACGGCCGGCCGACGGCTCCGTCATCGTCTGGCCGGGGTTCAATGCCGTTGTTGTATGAGGAGCTGCTGGTAGAGCGTCGAGGCCGGGTCGGCGTTCCTCTTCGCGGCGTCCCGCAGAGCTCTCACCGCCGTTTCTTGCTTGTTGGAGCCTTGATTGTAGCCGTTGTATCCGTTGTATCCGCCGCCATAGCCACGGTTGCTATTGTTATTGTAGCCGCCATAGCCATTGTAGCCATTGTAGCCACGGTAGCCCCCATAGTTATTGTTGTAGCCGCCATAGTTGTTGTAGCCACGATAAGAACCATAGTTTCCCGGATACGAGGCGCAGCCGCCGAAGGCTAACAGCAGGCCGAAAGCGGCGAGCAAGGTGATTGATTGGTTCATGGAGGTCGCGCTCCCAATGGCTGAGGATTTGTTGTTGGTTTGAAGCAGGGCCGGTGATGCTACATCATCCATCATAGGCCGTTGATAAACAAGCTGCCACTTTTCGACTTCCCATTCGGCTTATCGTTGCTTCTCGTTTGCTGTCGGCGCGTTGTGCTTGGGTTGGGGGTATGCGGTTTCGCTAGCGCGCTTGCCTGTCGGCTTAAGTGGTCGGCCCCGCCGTCTAGGCGGGGTCGGCGGGCGGGGCTCAATGCTGTTGTATGAGCATTTGCTGGTAGAGCGTCGAGGAGGGGTCGGCACCGCTTTTCGCGGCGCCTTGCAAGGCTTTCACTGCCGTTTCTTGCTTGCTGGGGCCATCTTGGTGATGGTTCTCCGAATGGTTTGAGTGGCTGTGGTAGCCGCTAGGGCCACCGTAGCCGCTATAAGAATCGCTCGGATACGAGGCGCAACCGCCGAAAACTGACAGCAGTCCGAAGGCGGCGAGTAATGTGATTGATTGTTTCATGGCTGTCGCACTCCTATAGGTTTTATTGTTGGTTTGATACGGGTTATATCTGCCCTATTTTAAAAGTAGCTCGACGGCAGAATTCGAAGAACCGTTCATGTTGCATGCTGGGTGGCCCGGTTAGGCTGGCTCAATGCTTGTGTTGCAGCAGATCCCCGGACGGCAGGCGTCGGGCGTAGTGTGCGGCGGCTAGCTTAAAATCAGCTTAAACCGGGGGCGGGAATTTTTGGCAAAGCAGGGGCGGACGGCCTCAGGGCACGTCGCGATGGCGTACCAGGATGTTGTAGGGGCTGTCGGCGTAATGGCGCGCCAGTTGTTCGACCACGAAGACCGAGCGGTGCTGGCCGCCGGTGCAGCCCACCGAGACGGTCAGGTAGCTGCGGTTTTCGGCGTCGAAACAAGGTATCCAGGTGTCCAGGAAGGCGGTGACGTCTTTGAGATAGCGGCGCACGTCCGCGCTTTGTTCGAGGAATTCGCAGACTTCCCCGTCTTTCCCGGTCTTGCTTCTCAAGGCCGGTTCCCAATGGGGGTTGGGCAGGCAGCGCGCGTCGAAGACAAAATCGGTGTCCAGTGGGATGCCGTTTTTAAAGCCGAAGGATTGGAAATACAGCGACATCATCCGGTCGACGTTGCTGTCCACGCGGTTGTGGATCAGCTCGCGCAGTTGATGCACATTGGTGTGGGTGGTGTCGATGAAGAGGTCGGCTTCTTTTGCCACCGGCTCCAGGAGTTTCCTCTCCAGTTCAATGGCCTCGGGCAGCGAGTGGGTCGGGTCGGTCAGCGGATGTTTGCGGCGCGTTTCGCTGAAGCGCTTGAGCAAGGTCGCAGGCTCCGCCTGGAGGTACAGCACCTCGGTGGCGATGCCCAGCTTGCCGATCATGTCCAGCGTGGCCGGGAATTGGCTGAGGGTTTCGCTCTGGTTGCGGGCGTCTATCCCCAGCGCGGTTTTGCGGTAGATCTTCTGGTTGGTGATCATGGCCTGGCGGACAAAGGCGTCGACCAGGGCCACAGGAAGATTGTCGATGCAATAAAAGCCGCAATCTTCCAATGTCTCCAAGGCGATGCTTTTTCCCGAGCCGGATAGGCCGCTGACAATGATCAGTTTCATAGGTGGCGGGGAAGGAAGGCTCCAGGTTAATCCTTGGCGGCTTGCTTTGCGCAGGGCTGGGGCCGTGATGGCCGATCCGACAGGTTTCCGCCGGATTTCAGCGGCTATGGTTGCTCTGTTTTTCTTTGTGCTTGATGGTCTGCCGGTCCAACTTGTCGATCAGGCCGTCGATGGCGGCGTAGAGGTCGGCCTGCGCCTCCTCGGCGAACAGGTTGGCGCCGTTGACGTGGACAGTCGCCTCGGCTTTCTGCACCAGCTTTTCGACGGACAGGATGACATGGATGTCGATGACCTGGTCGAAATGCCGTTCCAGCTTCTGGAACTTCTCGTTGACATAGTTTCGGAGCGAGTCGGTCACTTCGATATGGTGGCCGGTGATGGTGATTTGCATGGCGGTTCCTTAAAAGGTCGTGATGGGGCTATGGGTGGGTTGCAAGGTTTAGAAAGTCCGCTTTCTCTCGTTGGACGAGGCGATGGACAGGGCTTCGCGGTATTTTGCCACGGTCCTGCGGGCCACGTTGATGCCTTTGGCCTTGAGCAGGGCGGAAATGGCGTGGTCGCTCAGCGGCTTGGCCGTGTCTTCCTGGTCGATGATCTCCTTCAGCAGGGCTTTGATCGCCGTGGCCGAGCATTCGCCGCCGGAATCGGTGGACACATGGCTGGAGAAGAAATACTTGAATTCGAATATGCCATTGGGGGTGTGCATGTATTTCTGCGTGGTGACGCGCGACACCGTGGACTCATGCATGCCGACCTCTTCGGCGACATCCCTCAGCACCAAAGGCTTCATGGCTTTTTCGCCGAATTCGAGGAAGTCCTTTTGGTGTTCGACGATGGATTTCGCGACTTTGAGCAGGGTTTCGTTGCGGCTTTGCAAACTTTTGATGAACCAGCGCGCCTCCTGCAGGTGGTTTTTCATCGCGGTGTTGTCCACGCTGTTGTCGGCGCGTTTGATCATATTCGAATAAAACGGGTTGACGCGCAGCTTGGGCGCGATATCCGGATTCAGCAACACCATCCAGCCGCCGCCGGCGCGGGTCACCAGCACGTCCGGGATGATGTACTGGTGCTCCGTGGTGGCGATGCGCCGCCCCGGTTTCGGTTCCAGGCTGCGGATAAGGCTGATGACTTGGTTGAGCCCCTCGTCCTCCAGTTCCAAAGCCCGTTTCAGCCTGGCCAGATCGCGTTTGGCCAGCAGTTCCAGGTGGTTTTTCACCAGCTCCAAAGCCTTGGCTTTCCACGGCAGCTCGTCCGGCATTTGCTTGAGCTGCAGTCCCAGGCAGTCGGCCAGATCCAAGGCGGCCACGCCCAGGGGATCGAAGTTTTGCACCCGGTGCAAGACCGCGCGGACTTCGTCGAGATCAAGGTCTTCGATTTGCTCCAGCAGGCCCTGGTGGATTTCCTCGATGCTGCCGGTCAGGTAGCCGTCGTCGTTCACCGAGTCGATGATGGCGGTGGCGATGGCGTAGTCCTGCTCGCTGAACGTCGACATTTCCAGTTGCCATTGCAAATGGTCTTGCAGGGTCTGCGCGGGGGCGCGCTGGAATAGATAGTCGTCGCCGTCGTCGTCGTGGGACGAGGCGGTGTACGACTGGATGGTGTCGTAAACGTCCTCCCAGGAGCTGTCGCCCGGCAATTCTTGCGGGATGTCCGACTTTTCGTCGAGGTTGGGGATTTCCGCGAATTCGGTTTCCCGGGCGGCCGCGGGCTCGGCAAGCTCCGGTTGGTGGTTTTCCTCCTCCGCCACCTCCAGCATGATGTTGGAGTCTAGCGCCTGCTGGATTTCTTGCTGGAGGTCGAGGGTGGACATTTGCAGCAGTTTGATGGCCTGCTGCAACTGGGGGGTCATGGTCAGTTGTTGACCGAGCCGCAATTGAAGGGTTTGTTTCATGTGCCCTTAAGCCAAAGATATGACAAGACGGATAGTCCAGTTTTTGCTGTTCATTATGACGGGCTTCATTATAGTGGCGAGTGCTTCCCACGCTCAATGGGAGAAATTTTCACCCAGGTAGACCTTGCGGACTTCCGGGTTGGCGACGATTTGCGCCGCGTCGCCCTCGGCGATGACTTTGCCTTCGTTGAGGATGTAGACGCGGTCGCAAATGCCCAGCGTCTCCCTGACATTGTGCTCGGTGATGAGGATGCCGATGCCGCGCTTGCGCAGATGGTCGATGATTTTCTGGATGTCGATGATGGAAATCGGATCCACGCCGGCGAACGGCTCGTCCAACAGCATGAAGCGGGGCTCGCAAGCCAGGGCGCGGGCGATTTCCACCCGCCGCCGCTCGCCGCCGGACAGGCCGATGGCGGGCTGGCCGCGCAGATGGGTGATGCTGAACTCCTCCAGCAATTCTTCGATGCGCAGCTCGATCTGGCCGTCGCTGAGATCCCCGCGCACTTCCAGCACGGCGCGCAGATTGTCGGAGACGGTCAGCTTCCTGAAAATCGACGGCTCCTGCGGCAGGTAGCCCAGCCCCAGCCGCGCCCGCGCATGCATGGGCATGTGGGTGATGGGCCGCTCGTCGAGGAAAATGGCCCCCTCGTCGGGTTTGATGAGGCCGACGATCATGTAGAAGCTGGTGGTCTTGCCCGCGCCGTTGGGGCCGAGCAGGCCGACGATTTCGCCGCTTTCCATGCGGATCGACACGTCGTCGACGACGCGGCGCTTGTTGTAGGTTTTTTTCAGGCCCGAAGTGGTGAGGAGGGTCATGGCGTGCTACTGCCCTTCTTCGTCTTTCTTCGGCTGCAAGGTCACATGGACGCGGTCGCCCCGGCTGGCCGGCAGGCCCGCCTTCATCACCGATTTTTTGCTGTCGTACTCGATGCGGTCGCTGGTGACGCGGTCGCTGGTCTCGGGCTTGTCGCCCTGCCAGGCCATGGCCTTGTCATGCAGGATCAACACGCTGGTCTCCGGAAAAAACTCGGCCCGCTGGCCGATGCCGTTCCAGGGCGGCTTGCCGGGCTCCGGCGTCTGCTTGACGTGGGTGGGGTTGCCGAAGGTCTCGATCCTGTCGGTCTTGCCGTCCTTCTGGTAGACGACCATCTTGTCCGACTGCGATTCGAGGCTGCCCTGGTTGAAGCGCACATTGCCGAGATAGACGGTCTGCCCCTTGCCTTCGTCGTAGGTCGCGGTGTCGGCTTCGATGTACATCGGTTGCTTGGAGTCGGAGTCCAACGCCAGGACGGGGAAGGCGCCGGCCGTCGCCAGCAGGCCGGACAGCAGGGCCTGGTTAATGCGTTTCATGCTTTCTCCGCACGTCGGCGAGTAATTTGATCGTAAGCACCGGTTCAAAATACACCTCGGCGCCGGTTCCTGAAGTGGTGTCGTCTTTCGTCTCCATCAGCACCCGTTCGGCGGTTTCCGCGTATTCCGTGTCGGGGGTGTACTTGACATTGGAGGTGTGGATTTTCATTTCCTCGCCCTTGTCGTTTTTGCGGGTGATCAGCACCTTGCCGTGCAGCAGCACGGTCTTGCCGCCAGCCTGGGAGGTTCCCTTTTCGGAATGGATGATCCAGGGCTCGCCGCCTTTCTTGTAAAGCGTCATCACGGGCTTGTCCATGTCGGTCCGGTTGTCGTTCTTGTAATGGGTCATCAATTCGGCGAACAACACTTCTTTGGGAACGCCCTCGGGCGTCAGCACGGTGCGGTGGATGTTTTTCGAGTAATAGTCGACCTGGCTGGGGTCCACTTTGGCTTCGGTGTCGTCCTTCGGCGTCAGATTGTCCGCCAGCCACCACGAACCGCCCGCAAGCAGCAGCAAAAACAGGTTGTTGGCGACGGTTCTGGGGTTCAGCATCACAGGTGTCAATAATAGCTTTCGACCACACGCCGCAGATTGCCCTGCGCGTCCATGATAAGGTCGCACACTTCGCGCGCCGCCCCCGCCCCGCCCGGATTTTCGGTGCGCCAGTGCGCGAAGGGCAGGATGGCGGGATTCGCGTCGGCCACCGCGACGGCCAGGCCGGCGCGGCGCAGCAGCGGCAGATCCAGCAAGTCGTCGCCGACATGGGCGATTTGCACAGGCTCCAGCTTGAGTTCCCGGCGCAGGCTGTCGAAGGCCGCCAGTTTGTCCTCTTGCCCCTGGAACACGCGCTCGATTCCCAAACTGGCCATGCGCAACGCCACCGAGGGCGACTTGCGCCCGGAAATCACGGCGACCTCGACGCCGGTTTTCCGCAGCAGGTTGATGCCCAGCCCGTCGCGCGCATGGAAGCCTTTGTATTCGCCGCCTTGGCCGTCGAAAAACAGCTTGCCGTCGGTCAGCACGCCGTCCACGTCGAAAATCACCAGTTTGATCTGGGCCGCCCGGGTCCTGACATCGGTCATGGATTCGCCTCCTGTGTTCACAATATCCCGGCGCGCAACAAGTCGTGCATGTTGAGCGCGCCAATCAGCCGCTTGTCCGCGTCCACGACCAGCAACGCGTTGATCCGCCGGTCTTCCATCAGATGCAGCGCCTCGGCGGCCAGCCGGTCCGCCTCGATCAGGGTGCCTCCCGCCGTCATCACCTGGCTGATCGGGGTGGCGTGGATGTCGCCGCCGCGCTCGATCAGGCGGCGCAAATCGCCGTCGGTGAAAATGCCCAGGACGCGGGTTTCCGCGTCGACCACGGCGGTCATGCCCAGCTTTTTCGCCGTGATTTGCAAGATCGCGTCGCGCACCCGCGCGGATTCGGCCACCGCCGGGATGGTATCGCCGCTGTGCATGATGTCGCTGACGCGCAGCAGCAGCCGCCGTCCCAGGCTGCCGCCGGGGTGGGACAGCGCGAACGCCTCGCGGGTGAAGCCGCGCGCCTCCAGCAAAGCCACCGCCAGCGCGTCGCCCATGACCAGCGCCGCCGTGGTGCTGGAGGTCGGGGCCAGGCCCAGCGTGCAGGCTTCCTCGCGGACGCCGGTGTCGATGTGGGCGTTGGCCTGGCGCGCCAGCGTCGATCCGGGGTTGCCGGTCATGGCGACCAGCGCCGCGCCCAGGCGCTTGATCAGCGGCAAAATAGTCAGCAGCTCCGCCGTCTCGCCGGAATTGGACAGGGCCAGCACCACGTCTTTGGGCGTGATCATGCCCAGATCGCCATGGCTGGCCTCGCCGGGATGCACGAAAAACGCTGGGGTGCCGGTGCTGGCCAGCGTCGCGGCGATCTTGCCGCCGATGTGGCCCGACTTGCCCATGCCGGTGACGACGACGCGCCCGGCGCAGCCGAGCATCAGCCGGCAAGCCGCGACGAAATGCCCGTCGATGCGCTCGGCCAGCGAGGCGACCGCCTCGGCCTCGATCCGGACGACGTTCTGGCCGTCCCGGCGCAGTTTTTGGTCATCGATGGTCGGGATCATGCGGGGGCGGGGCGGCTCCGGTTTAAAGCAGACATTATGCCATGAACCGGGGGGCAGCCCAAGGCATTAGCGCAAGCGTGCCCTGTGGTTTTTGAGGCGCGTTCGTTGTATAGATCGTTCCCATGCCGTTCATGGTTCGAACTCATAGATGGATTCCTTTCTTGTTCCGCGCATGGATAATGCCTGCCAAAGCCCGCAGGGCTTCATTGACCGATGCTGAATCGGGAAATACATCAGCGACATCCGGATCGAGAATGACCATATTTGCATCTTTGGCCAAATGTTCCTCGCATCTTTCATAGTTACCACCAGAAAAATTGCTTTCCGACCGGTTATCTTTGTTAAAGGCTTTTGCCGACCCTGCTCTAGCTTCGATTTCGGCCCAGCGCTCGGTGGGTATAATCTCATCCTTTTCCACCGTTCCATCGCCACGCAGGATAACCCGCCGAACCGAACCATCCGGCTGCTCGGTGAATTCAGTTTTGCGTACCCAGCGCGAAACGCTACTGGTTTGCATGTCGTCCAGATAAGTTTTTAACAGTGCTTTAGCCCTGCTCATGATCGAAGTTCTCCTTTAATTTTCGCAACCAATCACGCGGCACGTCATCCCGCTCGCCTTTCGCATAGACAGCCACCAGCACAATTTGGCCCGCTGCGTTGCGCAGAAAGTAAATAACCCGCGCACCGCCACGCTTACCCTTGTCCTGTATGCGCCAACGGATTTTTCGGCATCCGCCTGTTTGCGGGATGACATCGCCCGCTTCTGGATTACGACACAGAAAAGTTTGAAAAGTGGCAAACTCATCATCGTCAAACATTTCGTCGCGTAATGCCGCAAAAGGGGGCAATTCTATGAAGGTATATTGCATAAGATGTCATAGTGGAAATGTCGGGCAAAAATAGAGCTGTTGCCAGACCTGCCTAGCTCAACGTAGGATGCGTCGGCGAAAGGGGCGTATTGTTCACGATTGAGTGATGGGACTCGAACGATGCGCTTCGTTCCTTAGCGCATTCTACGCGGGCTGAATTTTATTCTAAGCAGGCTATTCTGCTACAAATATCATTGTATATTTCTGTAAAGTTACCATCTAACCAGTGATTAAGGTCTAACACTTTTTCAAAATATTTTTCAGATACGCTTAGAAAGCAGAGGTCGTCAATGCTTTCAGAAATAAATTTTTTCGCGGGTTTAGGCCTTACTATCTCTGGATAATTATTATCTAGGTTGACATGTATGAGATTATTTCCGTGTTCGATTAATGTGTTGTGTGTTCGTTGTTTTGTATATTCATCCTGTAAATCTTTGAAATTTTCCGTCAATGCGTACCTTGTTTGTACTATAAGGCGTATAGAGTTCCACATGAATACTCGATGTCTTTGTAACTCTTCCTTTTTTATTTTTTCGCCATTCATTTTTTTCTCATCGCCTGCTGTTAGCCGGGTAGGGTGCGCACAGCGCACTTTAACAAATGCCGAAGATTGAAAATGGGAGCAGTGCGTGCCCTAAACTGTTACGGAAAAAACTCCAAATCTAAAACCTCCCGCAAATCAAAAGGCGGTTCCATCGGAAAAGCGGTTTCATCAAAGTGGGTTTCGTCCGCCGCCAACACCCGCGCTTTTTGGTATGCCTTGGCGAATAGTGCCGACAGTTCGTTTTTCAAGCCTGGATTGTCGGCCAGCAAGTCGTTGATCTCGATGCGTTGGATCTTGATGGTGCGCCGCCAGCTATTGCCTTGCCGCTCGGGCTGGTGTTGCCATTTCAACAGATGCGCCAGTAATACCGCCAAGCGGTTGCCCAACTCCCGTCGCTCCCGAGCCCCCATGCTGGCCAGCTCCTCGATCAGATGTTCAGTGTCGAGTTCATTAAACCGGCCTTCCCGCAATAACTCGGCTTGCTGGTGAGTCCAGGTGTAAAAGTCATGGCTATGCAACTGGGCGCTCATCGTTCGACCTCGTGTTTTGCTTGTTGGGCGCGGACAGCATGCGGAATGAAAAAATAAATCACCACACCGCAGGCTCAAAAGCCCCGTCATTGCGAATAGTCACCGTCTCCCCGCTTTGCCCCAGCACAAACAATCCCTGCCGATAAGCGAAGCGGGCGGCTTCGTCGGGAACCACCATCGCCGCCACCGCGCCCATGACGCGGAAGGCGGCGTATTGTGGAAACAGCTTTTTGAAACGGGCGAGGCGGGACAGGTGTTCGCGCACGTCGTCGGTGCGCAATTCGCTTTTGGCCTCGATCAGGATGGCATCCGTGCCGTTGACCACCAGCAAGTCGATTTCCATCGCGTCGCCGTCGCGTTCGGCGTAGGCGCGCGGAAACACTTGATGCACGTCGATGCCGCGCGCTTGGAACAAGCGCACGGCGGCGGGGCGCACCATTTCTTCGACAAATTCGCCCAGGCGGTTGCCCAGGCGTCCGATGGCCGTGGTCACTTCCTTGATCTTGCGGTCGGTTGCCTTGAATTGCGCGTCGGTCTCTTTGAATCGGGCCGTGATTATCCGGTCGTTTTCCTTCAGTTGGGCGTCGGTTTCCTGGATGCGGCGGGCGACATCCCGGAACAGTTCATAGACTTCTTCTTTCGTGACCGACATGGCAGCGCCTCTCCGAAACGTTTAAATCGCCTGCTCCCCCGTTTCCCCGGTGCGGATGCGAATCACCTGGTCCAGCGTGGTGATGAAGATTTTGCCGTCGCCGATCTTGCCGGTGTTGGCGGCTTTGATGATGGATTCGACGGCCCGCTCTTCCAGGTCGTCGGTCACGGCGACTTCGACTTTCACTTTAGGCAGAAAGTCGACGACATATTCCGCGCCGCGGTACAGTTCGGTGTGGCCTTTTTGGCGGCCGAAGCCTTTGACCTCGGTGACGGTGACGCCGCTGATGCCGATGTCGGACAGGGCTTCGCGCACGTCGTCCAGTTTGAAGGGTTTGATGATGGCGGTGATGAGTTTCATGGGTTTCCTCCAGTTTCGGTTTAGTTTTTATTGGCCCGGTGTTCGATGATGTCATCGACCACCGAGGGGTCGGCGAGGGTGGAGATGTCGCCGAGATTGGTTAAATCGTTGGCGGCCACTTTGCGCAGGATGCGGCGCATGATTTTGCCGGAACGGGTCTTGGGCAGGGACGGGGTCCACTGGATGATGTCCGGGGTGGCAATCGGGCCGATTTCATGGCGCACCAGTTGCACCAGGGCCTTGCGCAATGCTTCGCTAGGCTCCACGTCGGCGGCGAGGGTGACATAGGCGTAAATGCCTTGTCCTTTCTTGTCGTGAGGGTAGCCCACGACGGCGGCTTCGGCGACGTTTTCGTGCAGCACCAGCGCGCTTTCGATTTCGGCGGTGCCCATGCGGTGCCCGGCGACGTTGAGCACGTCGTCGACGCGGCCGGTGATCCAATAATACCCGTCGCGGTCGCGTTTCGCGCCGTCGCCGGTGAAATATTTTCCGGGGTAGGCGGAAAAATAGGTGGCGACGAAGCGTTCGTGGTCGCCATACACCGTCCGCGCCTGCCCCGGCCAGGAGCGGGTCAGCGCCAGCACGCCTTCCGCCTCGCCTTCCAGCTCGTTGCCCTGGCCGTCGAGGATGGCGGGCACGACGCCGAAGAAGGGCAGCGTGGCCGAGCCGGGCTTCAGCGCGGTCGCGCCGGGCAGCGGGGTGATCATGATGCCGCCGGTCTCGGTCTGCCACCAGGTGTCGACGACCGGGCAGCGGGCTTCGCCGACGACCTGGTAATACCATTCCCAGGCCTCCGGGTTGATCGGCTCGCCGACGGAGCCCAGCACGCGCAGGCTCCGGCGGCTGGAGGTTTTCACCGGGCCGTCGCCCAGGCCCATCAGCATGCGGATGGCGGTGGGGGCGGTGTAGAAGATGTTGACCTGGTATTGGTCGATGACCTGCCAGAAACGGTCGGCCCGCGGGTAGGTCGGGATGCCTTCGAACATCAGCGTGGTCGCGCCGTTGCACAAGGGGCCGTAGACGACATAGGAATGGCCGGTGACCCAGCCCACGTCGGCGGTGCACCAGTACACCTCGCCTTCGTGGTAGTCGAAGACGTAATGGTGGGTCATCGCCGCGTACAGCAGATAGCCGCCGGTGGTGTGCAGCAGCGCCTTGGGTTTGCCGGTGGAGCCGGAGGTGTAGAGGATGAACAGCGGATCTTCGGCGTCCATCGGTTCGGCGGGGCAGTCTTCCGAGGCGACGGCGTCGGCCTCGTGCCACCACACGTCGCGGCCTTCAGCCCAGCCGACGGCGGCGGCGGTGTTTTTGACGACGAACACGGTTTGCACGTCGGGGCAGTGGGCCAGGGCTTCGTCCACATTGGCTTTCAGCGGGATGGCCTTGCCGCCGCGGCGGCCTTCGTCGGCGGTGACGACGGTGCGGCAGTCGGAGTCCAGGATGCGATCCTTCAAGGCTTCCGCCGAGAAGCCGCCGAAGACGATGGAGTGGATCGCGCCGATGCGGGCGCAGGCCAGCATGGCGACGGCGGCCTCGGGGATCATTGGCAAGTAGATGCAGACGCGGTCGCCTTTGGCCACGCCTGCGCCCTTCAAGACATTGGCGAAGCGGCAAACCAGCCGGTGCAGTTCGCGGTAGCTGAGGGTCTTGTGCGTGCCAGGCTCGTCACCTTCCCAGATGATGGCGGTTTGCTCCCCGCGCGTGTCCAAATGGCGGTCCAGGCAGTTGTGGCTGGCGTTCAAGGTGGCCCCGGCGAACCAGCGGATGTCGCCGGTGGCAAAATCATACTCGCTGACGCTGTCCCACGGCTTGTCCCAGTCGACAAACCGCCGTGCCTGCTCCGCCCAGAAGCGGTCGGGATCGTTGACCGAGGCCGCGTATAGTGCCCGGTAGCCCGGTTCGTCGATATGGGCCGCCTGGGCGGTTTCGTCGTTGATGGGATAGATTTTCTCGGTGGACATGGCGCGGCGGTTCTCCTTGGGGCGGGTATGCGGAATGTTAACGGGGCGGCATCAAACAGTTCGGTGGGCGCGTCGGCCCGGTTATTCTAAACCTGGCGGCGGTCAAAGGAAGATCGCGTCGCCGGAAAAGCCTTCGGTTTCGATGATCTGCCGAAGCAGGGCCATGGATTCGATCTGGATTTGGCGGACGCGCTCGCGGGTCAGCCCCATTTCCTTGGACGCCTCTTCGAGCGAGGAGGGCTCGTAGCCGCGCAGGCCGAAGCGGCGGCAAATCACTTCGCGCTGCTTGGGGTTGAGCTGGGACAGCCAGTCGGACAGATGCCGGCTCATGCATTCTTGCTGCAAGATTTCCGGCAGCGACGGCTTGTCTTCTTCGACCAGGGTGTCGAGCAAGGTCTTGTCCGAATCGGTTTTGAGCGGCACGTCCATGGACACCGGCCGCTCGCCCAGTTTCAGCATTTTTTCCACCGTGGTGACCGGCTTGTCCAGCAGCGTGGCCACCTCCTGCACGGTGGGCTCGTGGTCTAGGGTGTGGGCCAGGTGCCGGAAGGCCTTGAGATACACGTTCATTTCCTTGAGCACATGCACGGGCAGGCGGACGGTGCGGGTCTGGTTCATGATCGCCCGCTCGATGGTTTGCCGAATCCACCAGGTGGCGTAAGTCGAAAACCTAAAGCCCAGGTCGGGCTTGAATTTTTCCACGGCGCGGATCAGGCCGAGATTGCCTTCCTCGATCAGGTCCAGTTGCGGCAGGCCGCGGTTGAGGTAGCGCCGGGAGATGTTCACCACCAGCCGCAAATTGCTCTCGATCATTTTCCGGCGGGCGGCCTCGTCCCCCTGCCGGGCGAGGCGTCCATAATGCTTTTCCTCGTCCGCGGTGAGCAGTTTCGACTGGCGCGTCGCCTTCAGATAGAGCCGGGCGGCGTCGAGTTGCTGGTCGCCGCCCGGCCCGATTTTGTCCCAGTCGGACTCGACCTCCTCCGCGCCTTCGAGAACGTCGTCGATCGGTTCTTCTTCCGCCTTCAGTTCGGCGATGAAAGGCGAGGTCTCGTCGTCGAGATCGGTCTCGGGGAAGGCCTGGGCTTCGTCAGTGGGTTGTCCAGACATACTGGGTTTCCTTTGAGAAAAAATATTTTCAAAAACTCAACGGGCGAGGAGGGTTTCGCGGGCTTGGTTGATCTTGCCGGCCAAATAGTCCGAGCCGCCCCGGTCCGGATGCATTTTTTGCATGAGCCGGCGGTGGGCGCTGATAATGTCCTCCCGGCTCGCGCCGGGGGCAAGCCCCAGGATTTCATAAGCCTCCTGCCGGCTCATGCGTCCCGCGTTCGGCGGCGGACGCGGCGCTTCCCCTGGCCCGCCCCCGGCGTCGGCCCGCCGGACGCGCTTCAGCAAAGGGAGCAGCGCGGCCAGCACCGGGGCGTAGCGGATCGCCGCCGCGGTCAGCGCGCCGAGCAGGGGGACGATCCAGCCCAGCCGGGAGGCGAGCACGGCCAACGCCAACAATCCGAGCCACAGCAGCGGCTTGCGCAGCTTGGCTTGGATTTCAGCGGACGACCCCTTCCACAGGCCGCGTAGGCTGTAGAGGACGATCAGCGCCAGGAAGCCTAGCAGAATCAGTTGAATCAAATCGGTTTATGGGTGTTGGGTTGGCGTTTGATGTTTGCGAACCGTCCGCGCCGGGCTCGCCGGGACGCGGGATTGTCGGCGGTTCCCGGCGGCTGGCAGGTGGCTTGGGAAGGGTGCATTCTAACCTAATCAGCCGTCCGAAGTGATTGCTAAGGCGCTAAATCGCGCCGCCTGCCGGGCGCGCCTGAAAAGAACGCGGATGGAGGGCGCAAACGGGGAACTATTGCCGTCCTGGAAAAACTAACCCGGAACGTTTTCCGGTTTGCATTGAATCGACAACGTGGTAACGTTCGCGTACTCCTGCACGTAGGTGAGAACCCCAGGGGATAGACACATCCTAAGAAGAGGTAGAATAAAAATGTCCAGCGAAAATAAACCGAATGCCGCCGTGGCGGGCTTTGTCGAAACCTTGAAAACCAATCCGAAGGCATTGGGGGCGGCCGCCGTGGCGGTCTCGCTGGTGCTGTTCCTGGTGCTCAAGGGGGGTGACGAAGGCGTGAAACCGGCCAATGTGGCGGCGATTTCCATAGGCCAAAAAGTGACCGTCCAAAACCCCAACATCGGCAACACCATTTTGTTGGCGGCCCCGGGCGCGGTCGGACTGGCCGACAGCGACAACGACAAGGACGACATGATCGTCTGCCGCCATGTGGTCTCGGGCAGCACGGCGGTCATCAATGAGGAAAGCACGGTCAACTACATCCCCTTCGTGAAGCTGACCCTCAACGACGGCGAGTGTGCGGGCAAGACCGGCTGGATGGCCAAGGTCAACATCGCGCAATAAGCTCTTCAAAGCGCCCGTCGTCTTTGGGAGAAAAGCCCCTCTCCGCGCAGGAGAGGGGATGGCTTCCGCCTCACAATTCCCGCAATATCTTCATCGGGCTTCCCCGCACCACTGCGCGGGTGTGCAGATAGCCTGAAACCCCCACCGCCAGCGCGCCGGCCAACGGCGCCAAAATCCAAATCCCGCCGTGGAACCTGGGTTCAAGGTCAAAGGCTTTGCTGAACAGCGCCCAGGCGATCGCCTCGCTGGAGGCGGCGGCCAGCAGTCCCGACAGCGCGCCCAGCGCGGCAAACTCAAACCCTAAGCTTTTGCGCAACAGCGCCCGGCTCGCGCCCATGGCCCGCAGCAGGGCGTCTTCACGCAGGCGCTCGTCCAAGGTGGCGCGCACCGCCGCGAACAAGACGGCGAAGCCCGCCGCCAGCGCGAACGCCAGCACAAACTCGATGGCCAGGGTGATTTCTTTCAGGATGGCCTGGAATTGTTTCAGCAGTTGCTCGACTTCCAGCACCGTCATGGCGGGGAAGCGCTTCGCCAATTCCACCAGATCCGGTTTTTGGGACGCGGGCAGATGGAAGCTGGTCAGCCAGGTGGCCGGAAACCCCGAGAGGCTCCCCGGCGAAAAAACCATGTAGAAATTGGGCCGCATCGTGTCCCAGCGCACTGTGCGCAGGCTTTGCACGACCGCCTGGCGTTGTTCGCCGCCGATGGAGAAGCTCAGGGTGTCGCCTAAGCGTATCCCCAGACTTTCGGCCAGCTTCGCTTCCACCGACACCAGGCCCGGCCCAGTCCCAGGCCCCCACCACTGGCCCTGGGCGAGGCGGTTGTCGGCCGGCGCCGCCGCGCTCCAGGTCAGGCTCAATTCCCGGTTGATCGCGCCTTCGCCCTGGGAGTCCTGGTGGGCCAGGGTGTGCGCGTCCACGCCGTTGACCGCCGTGAGCCGGCCGCGGACGATGGGGTAAAAATCGCTGGCGGCGAGGTTTTTTTGGCCCATAAAATCGCTCAAGCCCGGCAGATCCGCCTCGAACAGGTTCAGCGCGAAATAGTTCGGCGCGTTTTCTGGCAACTGCCGCCGCCATTCCGAGACCAGTTCGGTGCGCACCAGCAGGCTCACCAGCATCGCGGTCATCGTCAGGCCGAAGGCCAGGATCTGGGCCATGCCTAGGCGCGGCCTGCGGGTCAGGTTTTGCAGGCCGAAGCGCCAAGGCAGGCCCAGGTAAGGCAGCAGGCGGCGCGAGGCTTTGAGCAGCGCCAACACGGACACGCCGGCCAAGCCCAAGGTTGCCAGCGCGATGCCGAACACAATCGCGGTCATGCGTCCGTCGCCGGTGTGCCGCCACACCAACAGCCCCAAGGTTGCCGCCGCCAGGCCGTACACCGTCCAGGCGCTGGAGGGCAGGGGGCTGAGGTCGCGGCGCAGCACGCGCAGCGGCGGCAGCCGTTTGAGCCTCAGCACCGGCGGCAGCGCGAAGCCGAGCAGCACGAACAAGCCGGCCGCCAGGCCGAACAGCGGCGCGTACCAGGCGGGGGCCGCCAGCTCATGCGGCAAAATGCCCTTCAGCCACCCGGCCACCGCTTCCTGGGCCAGCCAACCCAGCGCGCAGCCGATGGCGCTGGCGGCGACGCCGATCAGCAGGTATTGCGCCAGGTGGATTTGCAGCACGTCGCGCTCCCGCGCGCCCAGGCATTTCAACAGCGCGGTGAGGTCGTAATGGCGCTCGCTGTAGCGCCTCGCGCTCATGGCGATGGCGACGCCGGCGATCAGCACGATCACCGTGCTGCTGAGTCCCAAATAGCGTTCCGCCCGCGACAGCGCGTTGCCCAGTTCAGGCCGGTCTTCGTGGACGTCCACCAGTTTTTGGCCCGTATGCAGCTGCGGCTTGAGCCAGCGTTTGAAGTCCAGAATTTTATCTTCGCCGCCGGCGAACAGGGCGTAATAATGGGCGTTGCTGCCGGGGCGGATGACGGCGGCGGCGTCTAGATCCGCCAGATTGAACATCAGCCGGGGCGACAGGCTGTACAAGTCGCCGCGCCGGTCGGGCTCGTGGGTGATGACGCGGGCCAGCCGCAGCGATTTTTCGCCCAAAGTGACCGAATCGCCCAAGGCCAGCTTCAGCGTGATCAGCACCCGCTGGTCCACCCAGGCCGTGCCGGGCTCGGGAATGCCTTGGGCCGTCGTTTCGGCGGCCAGATCCGTGGCCGTCGTGCGCACCGACCCGCGCAGCGGATAGCCGTCGGCCACCGCTTTCGCGCCGGTCAGCAGCAACTCGCCGTTTTCCACCAGTACGCTGGGAAATTCCACCGCGCGCGCGCCGGCCAGCCCCGTCGCGCCGGCTTGGCCGAACCAGTCTTCTTGGAACGGCTCGTGCGAGCTGACCGCCAGGTCGGCGGCGATGAACTCCGCCGCCTGCATTTCCATCGTGCGCGTCAGCCGGTGTCCGAACAAGCTCACCGCCGTCGAACCGGCCACGGCGACGATCAGCGCCGCCGCCAGGATGCCCAGTTCGCCGCTGCGCCAGTCGCGGCGGACGAGCTTGAAGGCGAGCGCCAAGCGGGTGGCCAGGTTCATAGGAAAACCCGGTCGCCGACGAAGGGGTTGCCGCGGCGTTCCGCGCCGATGGTGGAGCGCGGCCCGTGGCCGGGGATGAAGCTCACATCGTCGCCCAGGGGCCAGAGGCGGTCGCGGATGGAACTGATGAGCTGGTCGTGGTCGCCGCGCGGGAAGTCGGTGCGCCCGATGGAGCCTTTGAACAGCACGTCGCCGACCAGGGCCAGCCGCCCGGCGCGGTGGAAGAACACCACATGCCCGGGCGTGTGGCCGGGGCAGTGCAGGACTTCCAGTTCTTGCCGGCCGAAGCGGACAATGTCGCCTTGCGCCAGCCAGCGGTTCGGGAAGAAGGATTGCGCCGGCGGGAAGCCGAACATCACGCACTGTTGCGGAATTTGTTCCAGCAGGTAGCGTTCGTCCCGGTGCGGCCCTTCGATGGGGATGTCAAAACGGGCGGCCAACTCCGCCGTCGCGCCGACATGGTCGAGGTGGCCGTGGGTGAGGAGGATCTTGACCAGTTTGACCCCGGTCTTTTCCACCGCTTTGAGGATCAGGCCCGGGTCGCCGCCGGGGTCGACCACGGCGGCTTCCAGGGTTTGCCCGCACCACAGCAGGGTGCAGTTTTGTTGAAACGGGGTGACGGGGATGGTCAGGGTTTGCATGGGCTTGTTTTCACAGTGGGGCGGGTCGGGTTTCGGGCTTAGTCTTGGTTCTCCCCGTCCTGGCTGGCGGGGGCGGAGTCGCCGTCGTAGAAGAAGAAACGGGGGGCTTGCAACTCGCCCAGCCTGTCGCGCAGGCTGCGGCGGATTTGAACCAAATCCCGGTCTTCCTCCAGCACGGTCGTGGTGATCATGTTGATGGCTTGGTTGAAGTAGCTCATATAGGCGTTCATGCGCTGCTCCATTTCAAACACCATGTCGGGCAGCGCGGCCATCGACGCGCTCCGCCATTCTTCCTGGCGGCGTTCGCCGCCGCCGGCGCTTGGGCGGGCGGCGGACGGCTCCGTCCGTGCTTCCATCGCCGGCACGGACGCCGCCGAGGCGGTGGTTTTGTAATAATTGACCAAATCGCGCAGGCGCTTTTGGTTTTCCGGCTCGGCCAGGTAGTCCTCCAGCGCCTCGACCGCCCACTCGGGGCATTTGCGGCTGCTGCGCTTGTCGGAATCGGCCAGCCAGGCTTGGATGGTCTTTTGCGAGACGTATTTGCCGGAGATTCTGGAAATCACGTCCGCCGCCTGATAATAGTCGCCGACCAAAGGGTTTTTAATCAGCGCCGACAGTTTGCTGCGCAGGCTGGCCTGCTCGAATTCTCCCCGCATCACCGCCCACAATCCCTCCCGAAGCTCATCGATCTCGGCCTGCGACCAGGCTCTGGCCGATTCGGCGGGGGGCACGAGTTCAAAGTCCAGGCTGCTTTTGACCGTGGCGCCCACGTAGTGGATGCCAAATTCTTCCCCGGTGTCAATGTGGGTGGCGTGGGTGCTGGACAGCGTGTATTTCCAAGGCATTTGAGGCTTCCTCTTGTGCGATACTGTGCGCATCATCGGCACACGTTGTGCATGTGTCAAGATTAGGAGTTTTCCATGGTTAAAAAATCACACGCCGCGATGCCGTGGCTGGTGGCGGGCGATATTGACGGTTTTTTCGGCCTGGCCTTGGACAACCTGGTGCAGTTGCTGATCATCGTCGCGCTATGCCGGGGAGTGCTGGGTTTTTCCGAGGCGCTGGTCTACGGACGGATTTTACCCGGCGCGGCGGTGTCTTTGCTGGTCGGCAATCTGTACTACGCCTGGCAAGCAAAACAACTGGCCGGGCGGGAAGGGCGGGCCGATGTCTGCGCCCTGCCTTACGGCATCAACACCGTGTCGCTGTTCGCCTTCGTGTTCCTGGTCATGCTGCCGGCCAAGCTGGCGGCGCAGGCGGCAGGCGTCGCCGACCCGGCCCGCGCCGCCTGGCAGGCGGGCTTGCTGGCCTGTTTCAGCGGCGCGCTGATCGAAATGGGCGGCGCGTTCGTCGCCGAGCGGCTGCGTTTGGCGACGCCGAGGGCTGCGTTGCTGTCCACCTTGGCGGGTATCGCGCTAGGCTTCATCGGTCTGGGCTATCTGTTCCGCGCCTACGCCCACCCCGTCGTCGGCCTGTCCACGCTGGCGGTGATCTTGCTCACCTATTTCGGGCGGGTGCGCTTCAAAGGCGGCTTGCCCGGCGGGCTGGTCGCCGTCAGCCTGGGCACGGGGCTGTCCTGGCTGACCGGCATCGCCCCGGTCGGGGCGGTGCCGGCCGCCAGCGGCTGGCATGGCCCGGTGCTGGTGCTGGGCGAGTTGTTCGATTCGCTGCGGGCGGACACGCTGCTGGCCTATTTGTCGGTGATTCTGCCGATGGGCTTGTTCAACCTGGTCGGCTCGCTGCAAAACATCGAGTCGGCGGAGGCGGCGGGCGACCGCTACTCCACCCGCGCCTCGCTGCTGGTCAATGGCGCCGGCTCGCTGGCCGCCTGCGCGTTCGGCTCCTGCTTCCCCACCACGATCTATATCGGCCATCCGGGTTGGAAGGCGCTGGGCGCGCGGGCCGGCTATTCAGTGCTGAACGGCGTGTTCATGAGTGCCATTTGCCTGTCGGGAACCTTGGGGCTGATCGCCTGGGCTGTGCCGGTGGACGCCGGGCTGGCCATTGTCTTGTGGATCGCCATCGTCATCGCCGCCCAAGCCTTCCAGGCCACGCCGGCCCTGCATGCCCCGGCGGTGGTCATCGGCCTGTTACCGGGCATCGCCGCCTGGGGCGCGTTCATGGCCAAGAACGGCCTGCATGCCGCCGGGATGGGCGACGCCGGCGGGCCGCCGTTTTCGTCCGCCCTGCTGGCCGGGTTCGCCCAGGCCGATGTGTGGATCGACGGGGCTTTCGCGCTGGAGCAGGGCGCGGTGTTCACCGCCACGATCCTGGCGGCGGCGACGGTCGCGGTGATCGAGCGCCGCTTCGCCCAGGCCGGCGGCTGGTGCGCCGTCGCGGCCTTGCTGTCCGCCTTGGGGCTGATGCACAGCTACCGTTTCGCGGCCAGCGACACGGTGCTGGCCTTGGCCCCGGCCTGGCCGTGGGTCTTGGGCTATCTGGCCATGGGCGCGGTGTTCCTCGCCGCCCGCTGGCTGACCGTGGCGGAGCGGGATGGCGAGGCGGCGGAGAACCAGCCGCCGGTAGGCTGAAAGGCTAACGCGGCGAGGCGTCGCCGCGGCTCAATGTCCCCAAACTTCGTCCAGGCTGTTGGCCTCAAGGACGCGCTCGCCCCACACCAGCAAGGTTTCGGCGTCGGCGGCGGCGACGCGCTGGCGCGCGGACTCCGGCAGCGGGCGGAATTTGCGCTCCAACAGGCGCAGCAACATCGCGGCCTCGCCTTCCACCCGGCCCTCCACTCGCCCTTCCACACGGCCTTCCACGCGGCCCTCCTCGCGGCCCTCTCCGAACACGTCTTGATAAAACCGGGTTTCTTTCAAACTAATGTCGTTAAAGTTGAGCATCTTTCTGATCTCCTCGCGGGTGAATTTTGGCAGTTTATAGACCAGCACGGTTTCCAGCAAATCCAGCCAGGCGATGCCGTCGGCAGGCCGGTTGTCGTGGTGGGCCTGGACTTTCCGCACGATGGGGGCGATCTTCGCGGCGTCGGCGACGATCAGGGCGATCAGCCAAAGTTTGGGGTTGGCGCTGTCCAGCAGCGGCAGCCGATCCAGGTAAACCCGGTGCAGGTTGGGCAGGCCAAGGAACGGGGCGGTCGCCGGGGATTGCCTTTCAACGGACTGGCTGGGGTAAACGACTACCGCATGCCAGGGATGAAGGCTGCGGTATTGACTGAGATGCAGCAGGATTTCGCCGAAGAAGCGCGGATAGAAATCCTCGTCAGGTTGGAACTGCACCTCGACATAGCCCCTCGGCGCGTCGAGCCGGTCGGCGGGCGGCTCGGCGAGGCCGTCTAGGCGGAACGCGGTTTGTTTGATTTCCTGCGAAATGAAACGGTAGCGCCCAGGCTCAGGCACCGCCAAGCCTGCCAAGTCAAAGGCCAGGGTCGGCTCGGCTTGCAGCAGTCGGTAGAAGAGGCTGTCAGTTTTCAACGGTCGGGACTCGGCAGGGCGGGGGGGTATTGGCGGCAGTTTACCATTGCCGCCGCAAAACGGGAGCGCCACGGCGCGCAGCCCGTCGCCCGTCACAGTTCAAGGTTGCCGCGAAATGCCCGTAGGAGCGCCCCATGGGCGCGACTGGTTTCGCCTCGCTAGGCAGTAGGAACGAAAATCCCCGGACGGTCGGCGCGCCTACTGGCCCGGAGAAAGCAATCCTTGCGAAGATATTCGGCCCCGCCGCCTTGCGGAACCTGGAAGCGGATTCATGGACAGCCGCGCACCGCGCTTCCCGCATCCTCAGGATGCGGGGATTCCGGGAACGGGCCGGACTGGGCGAGACGGAAGCCGAGGTTGTTGTTCCGGTTTGTCGGGTTGTTCCTGTCACGGTTGGCGGAGCGCACCCTGTTGGGTTTGTTGTTCCACGAACCCCCCCGAACCGCCCGGCCACCGCTTAGATCCACTCCCGCTTAAAGCTTATCGCCGAAAAAATAGCCTGTCGAAGGCTTTCTGTGTCGGCGTGGCGGGCGTGGCCTATCCAGCTTTGCACGGAGGCGTTCACCTTGTCCCAGCCAATGCGCCCAAGGCCATAAGCTCGCGCCATGCCTTTCAACCGCCGCCGAAAGCGCAGGCCATTGTCGTTGCGCAGCCGCCTGCGGTCGCGTCGCACTTGGTAGCCTAGCACGTCCACAAAATCGGCAGTCCGGTGGATTTGCCGCTTGCGCGGATGCAAACGCAGCCGCAGCCCCTCCACGCGGTTTTCGATGGCCGCGCAGACCGACCACAGGCGGCCCTTGTCGTCGTCCAGCAGCAGCAAATCGTCCACATAGCGCAGATAAGCCCCTCGCCCAGCCCCGGCCCCTTCACCCTGGATATAAATCGTCCACATAGCGCAGATAAGCCGGCGTGCGCAGGCTTTCTTTCAGCCAATGGTCGAAGTCGTCCAGATACAAATTGGCGAAAAACTGGCTGGTGAGGTTGCCAATGAGAATGCCCCGGCGGCGTTCCAGTGGCGTGAACAAATCGTCGCCGGGAAAAAGAAAATCCCCCTCCGGGCTGGCCGGCGGCCCGCCGTCGATAATCGCGCCGAGCAGGGCCAGGACGTCCGGGTCTTTGATGCGGCGGAGGAGGGTTTCTTTCAGCAAGCGGTGGTCGATGCTGGGAAAATATTGGCGGATGTCCAGTTTTAGCACATAGGCGTAGCGCTGGGCGTAGGCTTGATAACGGTTTACGGCGGCATGGACGCCTTTGCCTTTGCGGCAGGCGTAGCAGTCGTCGATAAAGCGGCGGTCTAAGGGCGGTTCGATGATGTTCATCAGCGCATGGTGGACCACCCGGTCGCGGAACGGCGCGGCGGAGATGAGCCTGGGCTTGCGCTCGTAAATCGTGAACTGGCGGTACTGGCCGGGGCGGTAGCGGCCCTCGCGCAATTCGGTTTGCAGGCGCAGCAATTCCGGCTCCAGTTCGCAGGCGAAGCGGGCCACTTCCTCCCGTCCCCGCTTGCCGCGCCGCGCCTTGCGGTAGGCCAGCAACAGATTGTCAAAGGCGGTGACGCTGTCCCAGACCCAGCCTAGGCGTTTCATCCCGCCGCCCCGCTGTATTTACGCCAGCCGCCGATTTGCGCCCCCAGCGAGACGATGCGCCCGCTGCCGTGTTCGTATTGGCGGGTCGCGGGATCACGCGCAGTTCGTGGGCCAGCCGCCATAGATGGCGCACGGAATTGATGCGGCGGTTGGCCTGGTCCAGCCAGATCCGCTTGTCCTGGCCGTAAGCGGCGGCGGTCAGCGCCTCCAGCACGTCCAACAACCCGCTTTCAATGCGCTCGCCCAAGGTGAAGCGGCGGTTGCGCGGGAATTTGTCCAGTTGCGGGATGATCCACAGCAGCAGATCGTGGCAATCGTCTATCGCTTTCGGCGTGGATTCCGCCATACCCCCCAAAAAAAATCGCGTCCGGCTTCGCCGGAAAGAGCAAAAAGAAAGAGCAGGAAAAAGGCAAAAGAGCAAAGAGTAAAGAGTAAAGAGTAAAGGAAATTAGTCCTGGGCGAGACGGAAGCCGAGGTTGCTGTACCGGTTCGTCGGGTTGTCCCTGCCACGGTCGGCGGAGCGCACCCCGTAGGGTCTGTTGTCCCACGAACCCCCCCGAACCGCCCGGCCAACGCTGGCATTTTCCTTGCATATGTTTTCGCTGCCATCATATTTTCCCGTATAGGCGGAACAGGTCCACTCCCAAACATTGCCGAGCATATCATGCAGGCCAAAAGCGTTGGGCTGAAAGCGGCCGACCGGGGCGGTGTAAACATAGCCGTCGTTGCAAGGATGCACCGTCCAATCGGGAAACAGCTTCTGTGCGGACTGGTCGGCCACGTTGGCGTGGCGGCAGGCATCTTGCGGACTGTCGCCCCAGTAGCGGCGGGTCGCCGTCCCGGCCTTGGCCGCGTATTCCCATTCCGCCTCGGTCGGCAGGCGGTAATGCCGACCGGTCTTGGCGTTGAGCCAGCGAATATACGCCTGCGCGTCCTCGAAGCTCACGCAGGCGACCGGGTGGTTGTCCGTTTGCGGAAAGCCGGCCTCGCGCCAGTCTTTGCCGGCCTGTTCTGCCCATTTTTTTACGGCGGCGTCCCATGTCCAGCAGCCCTTGGCCCGGTAGCCGCTGTCGTCCACAAACGTGGCGAACTGGGCCTTCGTCACCTCGTATTGGCCCAAGGAAAACGCCTTGACCGCCACTTTGTGCGGCGGCTTTTCATCGTCCTGGGCTTCTGTGTCGTCCGCGCCCGAACCCATCATAAACTCGCCGCCAGGAATCTTGACCATGATTGGCACCCGGATCAGCGCCGTGGCTGGGGTCGGCTGTGGCTTTAGCCGCTGCCAAACCCAGTCGCCGCCCTGCGTTGCCAGAAAAGCCAGCGCCAAGCCGAACAAGGCCGGGCTGGCATCCACCACCCAGCGTCCGCCCGGCACGAAGCGCTCCACCCACCTCGGCAATTCAAAATCCCAAAACTTGAGTGTCTTGCCCAGCACGATTGCTTTGAAAACCGGATCGTCGAAGCTACCGCCGTCACGGCGGCGGAACAGGTCTTTCAGCCAATCCGGCTTGGCCGGGGCGGCGATGGGCAGTTCCAGCCGCGGGCCGCTGGCGGTGTCGGTCAGGCCGTTGAACAATTGGGCGTAGGCGTCCTGCACTTGTTCGCGTTGCGGCGGTTGCAGCCGTCGCAGCCAGTGTTCGTGCAGATAATCCGGGATAAACCCATGGCGCAGCCAGGGCAGGCGGGCGAGGCGCAGCAGGCGCTCTTCGCGCTGGCCGGGCTGGGTTTGCTGGAATAGCAGGAAGTCCAAGGCTTGGCTCAGGTTCCAGTGTGGTTCGGGGTAGGCGGCCAGGGCTTGCAGCAGCAGGAAGCCGTCCTCGCCTAGCGAGCGTCGCAAATCCAGGGCTAGCGCGGCGAGGTTCGCGGCGGGGGGCGGGTAGGGGCTTAGCCAGTCGTTGGCGTAGTCAAGCAGGGTGGGAGCGCTTTCTAAGCGCGGCGAATCGGCCTTGTCGCGCTTAGAAACCGCTTCTGCGGGGTTTTGTAGCCATGCCCCGATGTCAGCCAAGCTGTCGCGGTTGAACGGCAGCGGCGCGAAGCCGCGCCGGCCTAGCCATTGGATGACGGCGGCGTCGGCCGCGCCTGAGTGCAGCCATGTCCGCCGCGGCCAGCGTTCCAGCGTTTGCAGCCAGGGGCGCGGTTCGCCGGTCAGCGGGTGGAACAAGATGTCGAGGTCGCTGAGGAGGATTAAATGGGCCGCGCCGTGCTGTTCGGCCAGTTGCGCGAGGCTTGCGCCGCGCAGGCTGTGGCCGTCCCAAGGGATGAGCCGGCGCGGGTCGTCGCGGAAGCGGAAATGGCGCACGGCCACCCCGGCCTCGTCCAGGCGGCGGGCCAACTCGCCCGCCAGCCCCGCGCCGTGGTCTTCGCGTTGCAGGCTGCGCGCCAACAACAGATATTCCGGCGCGACCCGTCGCGGTCGGTAGCGCGGCGTGAACCAGCCGCCGTGGCGGGGGCCGTGGCTTCCGCCGTGGCGGCGACGGACCAGCGGCGGCTGGGCAGCCAGGTCGGGGTTTTCCATAAACGCAAGCTAAAGGCGTCGCTGGCGAACAAGGCCTGTTGCCCGGCCCGCAGGCTCAAGCGGTGCAGTAGGGTTTCGCCGTCCGGCGCGTCGCGGCGCAACAGAAGCCGCCGCCGATAGCGCCACAGCAGCCAACCGGCCAGCGCCAGCCAGGGCGTGATTAGCAGCGCGGCGTGGGCGGCATCCAGCCGGGCGTCTGCGGGCGGCGGCATCGGCAGGCGGTTGGCCGGTGCCCAGTCGTCGATTTGCGCGGGTTTGATCGGGGCGGGGGCTGCCGGTTCGGGTTTGACGGCTGGGCTGGATTCCGCCTTGATTGGAATGGGCGGCGGCGGCGCGTCGTGTTGCAACAAGGCCAAGCCCAAGCACAGCAAAACCGCCATCCGCACCCGCGCCAAAACCCTCAGGCTGCGCCGGTCGAAGCGCTTAAGCCGCTCGCGCCAGCGGATCGCCTCGGGCCGGCCGGGGGATTCGGCTTGGAAGCGCGTGGCCGGGGCTGCGCCCTGCCACCAGGTTGCAAACACCCGCTCAAACCGCGCCTGCTCGTCTTGGCTTTTGCACAGCAGCGGGGCCAGCAGGGCTTGCCAGTCTTGAGGCTCGGCGGGCAGGGCGTCGCGCCCGGCCCGCGCCAGCAGCAACTGATGCGCCGCCAGCCAAGCATCCGGCCCGCGGCGGATCTGCTCGGCCCGCAGCAGGGCATCGAGTTCAGGCAGTTGCGCCAGTAGGGCGTTTAGGGCGAGCTTGTCCATGCCGTGCGTAGAGTGCGAAGCTTGCTTTGCCTTAGTTTATTTTTTTGCATATTTTCAATAATTTACCCGAAGCGATAACATCCCTTGAAGGGATGTTATCGCTTGTGTCTGGGTGTGGCCCGCCATTCAGCCAACAAACGCTCGGCTTGGCCGCCCCCGGCATGGCTTTTCACCAGCAGGCCGAGCGAGGCTTCCAGGCCGGGATGTTGTTCCAGCCCGGCGTCGGCGGGCAGGCCGCGCGACAGATAGCGCAGCCAGTCGAGGAGCTCGGCCAGCGAGGGCGGTTTCGCCAGGTCGGCGCTGCGTAGGTGTTGGAAAAATCCCAGCGCCTCGTCCACAAATTTCGGGTGGCTCTCCCGGTTTAGCCTTAGCCGTTTGTCGATAATGCGCTCGATGCTGACCTCGCCCGCTTTGGCTTGGAACGGCGGCAGTTCCATATGGAAGAACACGCAGCGGCGCAGGAAGGCCGGGGGCAGTTCGCGTTCGGAGTTGCTGGTGATGACCACCACCGGGCGGTATTTCTGCTGCGCCGCCGACAGGCCGACGCGCAGGCCATGGAACAATTCCGGCACCTCGAACGCCATGTTCTCGATTTCGCTGAGGATGTCGTTGGGGACTTCACGCGGGGCTTTGTCGATTTCGTCTATCAGCACCACCGAGCGGCTGGGCTGTTCCGGGTAGTTTGCCCTCGCCGTGTCCAGCATCAGCCGCGGGTCTATCGTGTCGCGGCCTTGGGCTTGCAAAATGGCTTTGCCGAGCGCGTTGTAGCTGATGAAGCGGCGCGGGTCCATGTCATGGCCTTGCCCGCCGGTCTCGGCGGCTTCGCGCCCGTCGCCTGGTTTGCCGACATTGGCGGCGTGGAAGCGGCCTAGCGTGTCGAAGCGGTAGAACAGGTCTTTCGCTTCGGTGTCGGATTTCACCGTGAACACCAATGGTTCGCCGCCGGGAAAACCCAGTTCCCAGGCCAGGCTGCCGGCCAGCCGCGACTTGCCGCAACCCGGCTCGCCGGTCAGCAGCAAAGGCATGCCCAGTTCCAACGCCACATTCACCGCCGCGACCAGTTTTTTCGAGGGCAGGTAATGTCTGGGGTCGTGTTGATTCTCATCGGACGGCGGCAGCGCGCGCCAGCGGTCTAGGGATAGTGCTTGGCCAGTCCCCGCAATAAAATTTTGGGGGCATGCTCGATGGGCGAGCGCATGCCTAGATTCAACCGCAAAGACTGGGGCGGGGGGAAGCTGTCGCCATGCAGGGTGTAAGCCAGTTTTTCAGCCAAGGCTTCCGGCCATTCGTGGTGGCTGCCCGCGACAACAAAAGCGCGAGTCCTGCCCATGGCCAAACGGGCGTCCAGCATGCGTTCGATTTGCTCGTCTTTGTCAATCAAGGCAAGCAAGCGATTTGCGTCAATACGCCCCACCGGCTTGACGCCGATGCCCGATGGGGCTACCCGGGGTTTGCGAGGTCGCGCAATTTTCTGCTGATATTCAGCCAAGCCTGCGCTTGCTCTGGCTTGCTTAATGATTCGACAGGCTTTGAAGTGTCATAGGCGGATTGATATTTGGCAATCTCCGTTTCCTCGACCAGGCAAGGGCTCAATAGCACCCAAAATATTGTCAATTCCTGGTCTTCAGCCGCTTGCAAGAGGTTTGTCAACTCGTTGTCGACAATGAAATCCGAGGCTAGAAAATTGGCGCTGACCAATAATACCGCGATGTTTGCAGATGAAAATTTTGTTGCGCATGGGTTCCTTGAGCTGGGAGACGGATCGTGCCAGGTTGCCGGTTGATTGGCGGCTCTTCGCAAGCGGCGATGGACGCGCTCGTGTCTGCGATGACGACCGGGCGACGGGCTCCGGCGTGCGATTTTAAATCAACCCGCAAAGTGGTTGAACCTGTATTTAACCATCGACGCAAGCATCGCTTGCGGAGGCTGCGCACAAACGCTACACCTCAAACTGCGCCCCCAACTCCACCACCCGCTCGGGCGGTATGCTGTAAAACTGGATCGGCGAGCTGGCGTTGCGGAACAGGAACAGGAATATCTTTTCCTGCACCGGCCCCAGATCCGGTTTTTCAGACGCGATGAGGGTTTCCCGGCCAATGAAGAACGAGGCTTTGGCCGCGTCGATGACCAGCCCGTGGGCTTGGCAGAGCCTGAGTATCTGCGGAACGTCGGGCGTTTCCATGAAGCCGTATTGGGCGGTGATGCGGAAGAAGCCTTGTTCCAGCGTGTCGATTTCGACGCGCTCGCCGTCGGCCACATAGGGAATGTCCTCGATGGCGATGGTCAGCAGGACGACCCGCTCATGGAGGATGCGGTTGTGCTCGAAATTCATTTGCAAGGCATGGGGCATGCTGAGGTGGCGGGCGGTCATGAACACGGCGGTGCCGGGCACCCGGACCAGCGGGGGATGGTCGGCGAGGTCGGCCAGGAACCGGGTCAGCGAGATGGCGGCTTTTTGCAAATAATGGAACAAGACCTCGCGTCCGCGCCGCCAGGCCGACATCAGCGTGAACAGGACGGTGCCCAGCACCAGCGGGAACCAGCCGCCCTGGGGGATTTTCAGAATATTGGCGGCGAAGAACGCCCCGTCGATCAGCAAAAACACGCTGACCAGCGCGAAGGCCGCAAGCGGCGGCCATTTCCAGGTGTCCACGGCGACGACCCAGGCCAGCAGGGTGGTGATGATCATGGTGCCGGTGACGGCGATGCCGTAGGCGGCGGCCAGGTTGCCGGAGGATTGGAAGCTCAGCACGGTGGCGATGACGACCAGCAGCAAGACCCGGTTCATGACCGGCACATAGATTTGCCCTTTCGCCGCCGTGGAGGTGTGGATTTGCCGCATGCGGGGGATGTAGTCCATCTGCATGGCTTGGGCGGTGATCGAGAAGGCCCCGGAGATGACCGCCTGCGAGGCGATGACCGTGGCGACGGTGGCCAGCGCGATCATGGCGTACATGCCCCAGGCGGGCACCAGCAGGTAGAACGGGTTCAGCACGGCGTCCGGGTTGCGCAGGATCAGCGCGCCTTGGCCGAAATAATTCAACACCAGGGAGGGCAGCACCAGGGCGAACCAGGCGGCCTGGATCGGGCGTTTGCCGAAATGGCCCATGTCCGCGTACAGGGCCTCGGCCCCGGTCAAGGCCAGCACCACCGAGCCCAGCGCGACGAACGCGCCCCAGCCGTGCCCGAGCAGAAAATGCAGCCCGTAAGCCGGGTTGAGTGCGCGCAGCACCGCCGGGTTTTCCGCCACGCTCAGCCAGCCGAGCAGGGCCAGGGCCGCGAACCACAAGCACATGACCGGGCCGAACAGCAGGCCGACTTTGGCCGTGCCGTGGCTTTGAAACAGGAACAGCCCGATCAGCACCGTGATCGCAATCGGAATGACGTAAGTCTGCAAGGAGGGGGCGGCGACTTGCAGGCCCTCCACCGCGCTCAACACCGAAATGGCGGGGGTGATGACGCCGTCGCCATAAAAAAGGGCTGTCCCGAACAGCCCCAGCAGGATGATATGGCTGCGCTGGCCGGCCTTGTGGCGGCGGCGCAGGGCCAAGGCCATCAGCGCCATGATGCCGCCTTCGCCGCGGTTGTTCGCGTTCATGACGAACAACACGTATTTGATGGAGATGACGAAAATCAGCGCCCAGAAGATCAGCGACAAGATGCCCAGCACATTGTCCGGCGTGGGCTGGACGGCGTGGGGGCCGTTGAAGATTTCCTTCATGGTGTACAGCGGGCTGGTGCCCACATCGCCGTAGACGACGCCGATGGCGCCGATCATCATCGCCGCCAGCCCGCCATGGGCGTGGGCGGCGTTATGGTGGTGCGTGCTCATTTTTCATTCCTTCTTTCTTTTTCTTCGTCGTTGAATTTGCGCATGCGGTCGTCAATCACGGCGTTGAGATAAAAATTGGGGCCGGCGTATTTCCGCGCCAGCCGAAGATGTAGCAAGGCGGTGCGGGTCTGCCCGTCGGCGTAATAGGCTTCCGCCAGGTAGCGGTGCGATTCGGCCTCGTCGCCTAGCTGGCTGTAGGCTTGCGCCAGCATTTCGTAGTTGTCGGGGGTGGCGACGCGGTGGATCATTTCTTCCAGCAGCCGGCGCGCCGGTTCCGGCTTGTGGACGACGAGCAGCGCCTGGACATAGCTCAAACGGATCGCCTCGTTGGCCGGGAAGCGCTCGCGGGCGGCTTCGTAAATCTCCATGGCCTTGGGGTAATTGTGCTGGTCCATTTCCGCCTTGGCCAGCGCGTTGATGAAATGGGACTGGTTGGGGTACTCGTCGGCCAAGGCCCGCAAAATCTTTTTGCCTTCCGCGGCCTGGCTGTCGGCCAGCAAGGCCAGCGCCAGGCCGTAGCGGGCCACGTCCTGCCTTTGCTGGGTGCCTTGGCCGGTCAGCGGTTTGAAATACTCCACCGCCTCGCGCGGGCTGGCCGCGGCGCTGACGCGGAGCTTGGCGCGGATCAACTGGTAGGGCAGGCTGTCGGGGTATTGGCGGTAGGGGAATTTTTCGGCGCGGCCGCGGGTGTCGGAAATGCGCGAGACGGTGACCGGGTGGGTGAGCAGGAATTCCGGCGTGCCGTGGCCGGCGAAGCGGGTGGATTGCTGCATCCGCTCGAAGAAGTCCGGCATGCTGCGCGGGTCGAATTCCGAACGCGACAGGATCTGCATGCCGACGTTGTCGGCTTCGGCCTCGTTGTCGCGGGTGAAATTGATCATCGCCTGGGTGCCCGCGCCCATCGCGGCCATGGCCAGCCCTTGCCCGGCGTTGCCGCCTCTTTGGCAGCCTTGCGCCGACGCGCCGCAATAGGCCTGGTTTTGGTAGTTGGAACCGCCCGAGCGCGCGCCGACCAGCATGGCGGCGATCATCGCGGCGAAAGACAGCAGTTGGATTTTCCCCTGGGCCTGCAAGGCCTGGTAGAGGTGGCGCTGGGTGACGTGGGCGATTTCGTGGCCCAGCACCGAGGCGAGTTCGCTTTCGGCCTCGGAGACCAGGACCAGGCCGGCGTTGACGCCGATGTAGCCGCCGGGGCCTGCGAACGCGTTGATGGTCGGGTCGTTGACCACAAAAAAATGGAAAGGCTGCGCCGGGTTGTCACAGTTGGCCGCGAGTTTCTGCCCTATGCCCTGGATGTATTCGCTGACTTCCGGATCCTGGTTGACTTCCACCTCGCCGTGCAGGCTGCGGAAGAAGGCCTCGCCCAGTTCCTTTTCCTGCATGGGCGTGAACACGGTGCCTGACGGGTCGCCGATTTCGGGCAGCTCCGGGCTGTGGCGGCCCTCCCCGTTTTCACCCATATAGGCGGAGTAGGGTTGGGTGTAGAGCTTGCCCCAGTCGATCTCCAGGGGCTTTTGCGCCGGCTGCACATGCGCGACATGCGCGGCCTGGGCCAGGCCCGACTGGGCGAGGATCAATAAAAAAGCAAGGGATTTGCCGGGTTTGAGCATGGGCGTGTGGCTGGGTGGCGGGTTGGGCACCTGTGGCCTATAAGCCTTGCGCAGGCGAATAAGCCGTGGCTGCCAGTGTTTTTCGGGCTAACATAGGGGCTTTGTCCAGCCGCTGGAGTTGAAGCTTGGTGAAATTTGCGATTCAAATCAATTCGGCCCCCTGGGGGGGCGAAGGCGGTGACACTGCTTACCAGTTTATCAGAGCGGCCTTGAAGCGGGGGCACGAAATCGTCCGGGTGTTCTTCTATTGCGAAGGCGCTTACCACGGTTTGCGCGGGATGACGCCGCCCGGCGACGAGGCGGCGGTGACCGGGCGCTGGTCGGCGCTGGCGGCGGACCACGGCGTCGACTTGGTCGTTTGCATCTCCGCCGCGCAGCGGCGGGGCGTGTCGGACGGGGCGGAGGACTCGCGGGACGGCGATTTGGCGGAGGGTTTCCGCCTCGGCGGCCTGGGGCTGTGGGTCGAGGCCTGCCTTAAGGCCGACCGTTTCCTGTCGTTTGGAGGGTGAATGAAGAATTTCCTGTTTGTGATGCGCCGTCCGCCCCACGAGGGCACGGCGGTCCGCGAAAGCCTGGACATGTTGATGACCGTTGCGGCTTTCGATCAGCCGGTGCGGGTTTTGTTCCTGGATGACGGCGTGTTCGCGCTCAAGGCCGGCCAGCGCCCGGACGTCTTGGGGCTGAAGCCGGTCGAGCCCTTGCTCGCCGCGTTGGACTTCTACGGCGTCGAAGGGCTGTGGGTGGAGGAGGAGTCTCTCGTCCAGCGCGGGCTGCGGCCTGAGGGGCTGGCCTTGCCGGTGCGCGGCATCCGCCGCGCCGAGGTCGCCGGGTTTGTCGCCGGCGCCGATGTCGTGGTGAACGGCTGATGGGCGTTTTACATCTGGTCAACCGTTCGCCGCACCAGTCCGCCAGCCTGGCGCAGTGCCTGGCGCGGGTGGGGGACGGGGACGCGGTGCTGTTGCTGGAGGGCGCGGTCTACGCCGCGCTGAAGGGCTCCGCCGCCGCGCCTGGGTTGCAAGAGGCTTTGGCACGGGTGGCCGTCTATGTGCTGGCCCCGGACTTGGCTGCCCGGGGCGTCGCGGCGGAGGAGGTGGCCGAAGGGCTGGCCTTGGTCGATTACGAGGGCTTTGTGGAATTAAGCCTGCGCCACGCGCCCATCCAGTCCTGGTTTTAAGCCTTTTGCCGGGCCGACAGGAAGCCCAGCGGGCTGACCGGCACCTTCTCGGACATCAGATGGGAGCCCAGCTCCGTCAGGGCCTTGCGGTAGACTTCCCGCTTGAAATAAACCACGTCGTGCAAAGGATGCCAGAAGTCCACCCAGCACCAGGCGTCGAATTCGGGTTTTTCCGTGCGGTCTAGGCGGATGTGGTATTCCTTGCCGATCATGCGCAGGATGTACCAAAGCTGCTTCTGGCCGATGCACAGCGGCTGGGAGTGCTTGCGGATATAGCGTTCGGGCAGTTCGTAGCGCAGCCAGTCGCGGGTGCGGCCAATCACCTGCACCTGCCGGCTTCTCAGACCGACCTCCTCGTACAATTCGCGGTACATGGCCTGGTCGGGCGACTCGTGGCATTTGATGCCGCCTTGGGGAAATTGCCATGAGCGCATGCCGACCCGGCGCGCCCAAAAAACGCGTCCTTCGTCATTGCATAGGATGATGCCCACATTGAGGCGATATCCCTCCGAGTCGATCATAACCGCGCCAGCCTGCTGTCCTCAAATGCTATAATAACGGCCTGCCGCAGCCGCTCTTTTAATGAGATTCATTGTTTCATAAATCACGGTTCCATGCCACCGCTTCAGCGCCAACCCCGTCCGCCCGGACGGCGCCGTCGGCCCGGCCTTCTTGACAGCCCCTATTATGAAGGAAACCTCGTGAGTTTAGCCTTATTCGACCTCGACAACACACTGCTGGCCGGCGACAGCGACTACCTGTGGGGACAATTCCTGGTGGAGCAGGGCATCGTCGATGCCGAGGCCTACGAGCAGGCCAACGAGCGCTTCTACGAGCAATACCGCCAAGGCTGCTTGGATATCGCCGAGTTTTTGCGCTTCGCCCTGCGGCCTTTGGCCGAACACGAGCCGGCCCGGCTTTACGCTTGGCGGGAACAGTTTGTTGCGGAAAAGATCCGGCCCATTCTGCTGGACGCCGCGCGCGAGGTGGTCGAAAAGCACCGTCAGGCCGGGGATCTGCTGGTGGTCATCACCGCCACCAACCGCTTTGTCACCGAGCCGATAGTCCGGCTCTACGGCATCGAGCATCTGATCGCCACCACCCCGGAATTTCGCGACGGCCGCTACACCGGGCGCTTTGAAGGCACGCCCTGCTTCCAGGCGGGCAAAGTCACGCGCCTGGAGCAGTGGCTGGCGGAGCACGGCCACGGCCTGGACGGCAGTTGGTTTTACAGCGACTCCCACAATGACCTGCCTTTGCTGGCGAAGGTCAGCCACCCGGTGGCGGTGGACCCGGACGACACCTTGCTCGGCGTCGCCCAGGAAAAGGGCTGGCCGGTCATCAGCTTGCGCGGCTAGGCCAGGGATAACATCCCTTCAAGGGATGTTATCCCTGCGTTACCCGGAAGCGGCCAGCAAGTCCGCCAGCTTGCCCGCGTGGTCCAGCGCGGACAAGTCGTCGAAGCCGCCCACGTGCGTAGACCCGATGTAAATCTGCGGCACTGTCCGCCGCCGGGTTTTTTCCATCATCTCGACCCGCGCCGCGGGATCAAGGTCGACGCGGATTTTCTCGATCTCCTCCACGCCCCGAGCCCGCAGCAGGCGCTCGGCCATCACGCAGAAAGGGCAGGTCGCCGTGCTGTACATCAAGACTTTGGCCATGGTTTAAGTGGGCATTCCAGGGTGGGGGGAGGCGCTAATATGCCGACGCCGCCGCCGGAAAGCAAGCCCGTGCCGTCTTAGGATGATTTGCCCCGCGCATTTTGCGACAATCCCGACGCGCGGACGCAAGTCCGCGCCGGTCAAACCCGCCCCGCGATTTTTTCCAAGTGACAGGCAGAGTAGGCACGATGCGTTTTCTCATCCACACCACCCGGCGCTTGCGCGCCTTGGCCGCCGCGCTGGCCTGGGCGGCGTTGTCCGCGCAGGCGGCGGACGGCCGCGGCCTGGCGCGGCTTCCGCTTGACGAACAGCGCGTCGCCCTGGTGGTCGGCAACAGCGACTATGCCCACGCCGGCCATCTGGACAACCCCGACAACGACGCCCGGCTGATCGCCAAGACTTTGCAAGGGCAGGGTTTCACGCTGGTCGGCGGCAAGGCGCTGCTGGATCTCGACAAACGCCGGATGGACGAGGCCGTGCAGGCGTTCGGGCGCGAGCTTGCGCCGGGCAGCGTGGCCTTGTTCTATTACGCCGGGCATGGCAACGAAATCGGCGGCACCAACTATTTGCTGCCGGTGGACGCCAACCCGTACAAACCCTCCGATTTCGATTTCCAGACCCTCAACGCGACGGCGGTGCTGCGGCAAATGCAGGACGCCGGCACGCGGCTGAACATCGTCATCCTCGACGCCTGCCGCGACAACCCGTTCAGCGGGCGCGGCCTGCGCGCGGCGGCGGCGGGCCTGGCGTCGATGGAGCCGCCGGAAGGCACGCTGATCGCCTACGCCGCCGGCGTCGGCAAAAAAGCCCAGGACGGCCCGCGCGACGGCAACAGCCCGTACAGCGCCGCGCTGGCGCAGGCCATGGCGCAAACCGGCCTGCCGCTGTGGCAGACCTTCAACACGGTGGGCCTGCGCGTGAAGGAGGCGACCGGCGGGACGCAAACGCCGTGGATCTCCAACGAGCCGATCAAAGGGGAGTTTTGTTTCGCCGGCTGCGTGGGGATGGCCGACGCAGATGTCGAGGCGAAGTTGAGGGCAGCAGAGGAACGCATCCGCCAGCTTGAATCCGCCAAGCAAGCCGCACCGAATCCTCTGGAAAGCCCCGCGCCAGCCGTCAAACAGCCGCCTAAATCCGTTCCGGAACCTGCGGATTTAAGCATTGAGATAGAACAAGGCGGCGGGCAGGCAACCCCGCAAGGCCAGTCCAATTATTGGTATTACTGCGCCGACTCTCAAGCCTACTATCCTTATGTAAAAGAGTGCCCTGGTGGCTGGCAACAGGTCGCACCTCTCGAACATCGAAGAGGCACAGTAAGGAGGCCGCAATCTGGTTGACTGCTCGGGCGGGACGGGGCATTCGCCTTTTGTGCGAGGCCGAGATCGGTGTCAATGACAAACGTTTCGGATGGGATAAACATCCCGTCCGGCATCCGGTTTTATCTTGCATAGGGCGCAAACCCTTGAAAATACGTGCAAGATAAATCTTGCACTCCAACAATCAACAGCCGTGTCGGGCAACGGTTCTATCGTTGCCCGACAATCCTGCTGTCAAAGATGCTTGCCGGCCACCCGCCACAAGGTGATCGAGTTGGCCGGGTAGCTGGCCGTGAACTGGGTGCCGCCGAACGCCTGGTTGGGCAAGTGCACGATGCTGCCCAACTGCGCCGCGCTGTAGCGCCAGCCCTGCAACACGCCGGCCGGCGCGTAGTGGCTTAAGGCCAGCGGCGCGGACAAGGCCGCTGCGGTCTTGTTGACGACGACCAGCGTCAACGCGCCGGTGGCGGTCTCCTCGGCGGCGTAGACGGCCAGCTTGTCCTGGGCGTTGCTGGTGGCGCTGACGCTGGTCTCGCCGAATTTCGCCCCGGCCCCGTCGTAGTTGCGGTACAGGCGGAACGCGAAGGCGGCAGGCTGGGTGGCTTGCGGCGGCGACCACAAAGTCGCCAAGTCCAGGCCCTCGCGGCCAAAGATGCCCAGCACGTCGGCCTGGGCCAGCGCGCCGTTGATGTGCTCGGGCGCGCCCCAGTTGTATTCGGTGACGGCCAGCTTGGTGCCCGGGTAATTGCTGCCCACCCAATCACGCATGCGCGGGATCAGCTTGACGATGCCGCCGTCCGGGCCGGCATTCGCGATCCAGCTTTCATCCACATAGGTCGGATCCCACAGCGAGCGGGTGCTGTTGAGCCGCAAGGCCTGGGTGGTGGCGTCGCCTGCCGCGCTCAAGGCCACGCCGGCCTGCGCCGGGTAGTAGTGCAGATCCAGGAAGTCCAAAATCCGCTTGCCGTGGGCCAGTTCGTAAGACTTCATCTGTTGCAGATACCAGGGCACCAGCGGCGTGCCGCCATGGGCGTTGCGGTCGTCCGGCGTGGTCCAGTCTTGCCGCTGGCCGTCGTAAGGGGAGTTCCAATAATAAGTCCAGCCGTCCACCACCGGCCCCAAGGTCTGGGCGGCGGGGTCGGCGGCTTTGACGGCGGCGGCGTACTGGTAGGTGCGGTCGCGCAACTGGTCGTATTTGAGCCCGACGGGTGCCACGTCGCGGTGGGTGTCCCACCAAATGTCCGGCTCGTTGTCCAGGTTGTAATAGCGCACGCCGCCGCTGCCGGCCTTGCCGTAACGGTTAATCAGATAAGCCACCCAGTTCTGCGTGAAGCTGGGGCCGACCGCGACGCTGGTGTCCGCCGGGTTGTTGCCCGTCACCAGGCTGCCGTTGGGCTTGACGCCGTTGCCGCAATTAGGCCGCCAGGGGTCGGCGGCCTGCTGCGCGCCGTACTTGGTCACGCTGAAGCCGCAGGTGCTCAAGTCGCCGTTTTTCGCGACGTAGCCGATCATCGGCACGGTCAGCACGGTGTCCACGCCCGACAGGCGGTTTTGGGCGATGAAGCGGTTGGCCCCCGAATCGTTCGGCGGGCTGGCCGCGTCGCTCAGCCGGGTGTTTTCAAAATACCAGTCGTTGGCGGTGTTGCCTGCGTCTAGCTGCCAGTTGTAGCGGGTCACATTGTTGCCGCCCCAGCGCCGCAGCGGCACGCCCAGGCTTTTCAGGTAGGCCGCGTCGCCGCCGGCCAGGCCATAGCCGTTGATGCCGTAGATCAGCGGGCTGATGGGTTTGCGCGCCGCCGTGGCGTCGACCGCCAGCGCCAGCGGCGCCAAGGTTTTGCCGACCAGGCGCAGGCTGTCCAGATTGTAAGCGGGCTGGACGGTGTTGCTCTGGTCTTGGATGTTCAGCCGGGCGATCTGGCCGGGATTGCCCAAGGCGCTCAAGGGCACGTCGACCACCGTCCAGGCGTTCGCGGTGGGGGTGAACGCAAAAGCCGTGCTGGCCGCGCCGCCGTCGGTCGGCTGGGTAGACACCGCCAGCTTGCCGCTGCCCGGCTTGCCGTAAATCGAAAAGCGGATCGACGAGTAGCCGGCGGTGTTGACCGCCGCGCCGGCGCGGAACGAGAGCCCGGCCCAGGGCGCGGTGTAAGCCACCGCCAAGGATGACGCGCCGCTGGCTTTGCGGGCCGTGTCCACGCTTAACGCGGTGTTCCACGACCAGTTGTCCCAGCCGCTGGCCAGCGCGTCCTCGTAAATCGTCAAATCGGTCGCGAAGGCGGGCGTGAAGCCCAGTACCATCAAAAACATCAGCCCTGAAGGCTTGGAAATAAAGCCGCACATGGTGTTCTCCTCGTGGGCGGGTGGCATTGTGTAAACGCTCGGGCATGCTTGACAGGCTTGCCTGGTACTCATCATAACCGATTCTTGATTTGGCGCTGGTCGGCGGCTCGGGCATAATTTCTCCACATCAAGTGCCGACGCAGTTGGCACCGCCTTGCCAACCCTTATTCAAACCCCATCTGGAGCCGCCTGTCCATGAAACCGCTCTTTGCTTGTAAAAACTGCCTGCCTGTCCTCGCCGCCGCCGCCCTGGCCGCTTGCGCTTCCGCGCCGCCGCCGCCGCCGCCGCCCGCGCCGGTGGTGGTGCCGAAAATCAAAACCGGCGAGCAAATGCTGCTGGAAAGCCAGAACCTGGCCAAATTCGGCGAGCGCTGGAAGGAAGGCCAGCAAAAAGTCCAGGAGGGCGAGGAGCTGGTGCGCCAGGGCCGGGTCAAAGTGGACGAGGGCCAGCGCATGATTGAGGAGGGCAACCGGGTCATGCGCGATAGCGAACAGGCTTACGAGGGCACCAAGAAATAATACCCTCACCCCCAGCCCTTCTCCCATGAGGGAGAGGGGAGGAAAAAAACCTTGCGCCGCGCAAACCTTTGATTTACAAACCGACAGGATCAATCGTACAATTTAAGCCTTTTAGCCGGCGGGAGAGAACCCATGCGAATTGAACAAGAAGCGCTTACTTTTGACGATGTTCTCCTGATTCCTGCCTACTCCAACATCCTGCCCCGCGATGTGAGCCTCACCACCCAGCTCACGCGCAGCATCCAGCTTAACATCCCCCTGGTTTCCGCCGCGATGGACACGGTCACCGAGGCGCGGCTGGCGATTGCGATGGCCCAGGAAGGCGGCATCGGCATCATCCACAAGAACATGCCCGCCGAGCGCCAGGCTTACGAAGTCAGCGCGGTGAAGAAGTACGAGAGCGGCGTCATCAAAGACCCCATCACCGTGCCGCCGACCATCAGCATCCGCGAGGTGATTGATTTGACCCGCGCGCGGCGGATTTCCGGCGTGCCTGTCGTGGACAAGGGCGAGCTGGTCGGCATCGTCACCAGCCGCGACCTGCGCTTTTCCACCCGGCTGGAGGAGCCGATCACCAAGATCATGACGCCGAAGGAACGCCTGGTCACGGTGCGTGAAGGCGCGGGCCAGGACGAGGCCATCCGCCTGCTGCACAAGCACCGCATCGAGAAGGTGCTGGTGGTCAACGACAAGTTCGAACTGCGCGGCATGATCACCGTCAAGGACATCCAAAAGGCCCGCGACTACCCGCAAGCCTGCAAGGACGAGTTCGAGCGCCTGCGGGTCGGCGCGGGCGTGGGCACCGGGGCGGGCACCGAGGAGCGTGTCGAGGCGCTGTCCGCCGCCGGGGTGGACGTGATTGTCGTGGACACGGCCCACGGCCATTCCCAGGGCGTGCTGGAGCGGGTGCGCTGGGTCAAGCAAAACTTCCCGCACCTCCAGGTCATCGGCGGCAACATCGCCACCGCCGCCGCCGCGCTGGCGCTGGTCGAGGCCGGGGCGGACGCGGTCAAAGTCGGCATCGGCCCCGGCTCGATCTGCACCACCCGCATCGTCGCCGGCGTCGGCGTGCCGCAAATCACGGCGGTCGCCAATGTCGCCGACGCCTTGAAGGATTCCGGCGTGCCGCTGATCGCCGACGGCGGCATCCGCTATTCCGGCGACATCTCCAAGGCGCTGGCGGCGGGCGCGTACACGGTGATGCTGGGCGGCTTGTTCGCCGGCACCGAAGAAGCGCCGGGCGAGGTCGAGCTGTACCAGGGCCGCTCCTACAAATCCTACCGCGGCATGGGCTCGCTAGGCGCGATGGCCCAGCAGCAAGGTTCCAGCGACCGCTATTTCCAGGAAAGCACCGACGCGGAAAAGCTGGTTCCGGAAGGCATCGAAGGCCGCGTCCCCTACAAGGGCAGCATGGTCGCCATCGTCCACCAGTTGCTCGGCGGCGTCCGCGCCGCGATGGGCTACACCGGTTGCGCGACCATCGACGACATGCGCACCCAGGCCGGCTTCGTCCGCATCACCTCGGCCGGCATCCGCGAAAGCCATGTGCATGATGTGACGATCACCAAGGAGGCGCCGAATTATCGCTTGGATTGAGGGATACGCTTGCGCGTATCCATAATGTTGCCTCGTTAAATAGTTTTAAGACAGTTTAAGGTGAGGGTAACGCGATGTTATTAGACTACCTCAAAGCCGCGATGCGGCATGCCCGCTACGAGATACTGTCCGATGACGGCACATTTTACGGAGAAATACCGGAATGCAATGGCGTCTACGCCAATGCCGTGACTCTGGAAGCGTGCCGCGATGAATTGGAGGAGGTGTTGGAGGAGTGGGTGTTGTTCCGGGTTCACAAAAACCTGACTATGCCTGTTATTGATGGATTTGAAATCTCAATCCGGGAAGCTGCCTAAATGCCTACATTCGGCCCCATTTCCCGGCGTGACTTGATTCGATACCTCAAGATGCTGGGATTTGAGGGGCCGTTTGCTGGTAGCAGGCATTCTTTCATGTCCAAGGGTGATGTGTCTTTGCGGATACCGAATCCGCATGAAGGCGACATTGGGCGTGAGTTTTTAGCAAGGATTTTAAAGCAGGCCAAGATCAGCCGGGAGGAATGGGATGGACTTTAATACGATGAGTTTTCGGCAAAGCCTTGCTGACATGCAACGCGACAAACCAGCGGACATTGAATTTTTGCGCAAAGAAGCCGAGCTTGGCAGCCAGGAAGGTTTTGAACGCTATCTAGCAGCCGTTCCAGACGTCTCGCCACATGAAGATGATCGCCTGGAAGAGTAGGAAAAAACCATGGGCATCATCAGCGCTGAAATCCAATTGTCCAACCCCAGAAACCGGGCGCTACGCCCGGTGACTGTGAAAGCTCTGGCCGACACCGGGGCTTTGCATCTATGCATCCCCGAACACATCGCCATCCAACATGAATTGGAGGAATTATACAAGCGCGAGGTGACGACGGCGGATGGAAGCCGACATTTGTGTCCTTATGTCGGCCCGGTCGAGGTCAAGTTTGAAAACCAGGGATGCTTCACGGGGGCTTTGGTGTTGGGCGATGAAGTCTTGCTGGGCGCGGTGCCGATGGAAGACATGGACGTGTTGCTGTCCCCGGCCCGGCAAGCAGTCATTGTGAACCCGGAAAGTCCTAACGTAGCGATGTCGATTGCGAAGGGATTGATATAGCCCGATTGGTGGGCAAGCAAAAGATGCTTGCCCCTATTTGATTTTCAATGAATAAAAGGCAAATAAGATAAACGATGGAACAACTCACAGGAACTCACTCTAGCCCAACCTGTAGGTTACCTGACTATTGGAAAATGGCATCT
>Ga0265316_10000489_pt1 | contig 44863 bp, 33 predicted proteins | sample 4522metaG_FD_202092 | JGI IMG/M metagenome (GOLD analysis project Ga0265316, IMG submission 202092) | Rhizosphere microbial communities from Carex aquatilis grown in University of Washington, Seatle, WA, United States - 4-5-22 metaG | ecosystem: Host-associated > Plants > Roots > Rhizosphere >... | reverse complement strand
ACACTGCCGGGCCGCCGCCCGTTACGATCCTCACGGCTCCGCTCAATAACCTGACCACGGCCCAGCGGACCGCTGTGAATTTTACCTGGGGCGCTGTGACCGACCCGCTGGCGGGGGTAAAGAATTATATCCTGCAGGTCTCAACGGCTTCGGATTTCTCCGCCATTAATTATTCTTCGTGGGTAGTGCTAAACCACGCGTCGATCATCCTCAAGCAGTCGGCTTATAACTGGCGTGTTAACACGATGGACGTTCTCGTCAACTATACTACGTCTACCGCGCAATTTAATCTCGTCATAGACACGACGCCTCCGCCCGGCGTTTCCACGCTCGGAGCTCCGTCCAATAACATATTCACCAATGACAACTCCCTGGATTTCTCGTGGACAAGTGTCGCCGATCTGCCGGCGGGGATAAAGAATTACATAGTCCAGGTATCTACCGCGGCGAGTTTCGTGCCGATAAAATACTCGTCCTGGGTAGTCAATAACGCGGCAACTATCGTTGTAAACCAGTCTTCTTACACCTGGCGCGTTAATACCATCGATAACGCCTTGAACTACACCACTTCCACCGTGAGGTACTCCGTTATAGTAGACACAACTCCTCCGCCGATGGTCTCGGTCCTTACCGCTCCGCTTAATAATATAACCACGAACCAGATGACTCTGAATTTTAAGTGGACCGGCGTCGCCGACGACTTTTCGGGGCTTGCCAGCTATATCGTCGAAGTTTCCACCGACCCGGCTTTCTCGGTCGTGAACTATTCCTCCTGGGTCGTGCTTAACTCGGCGTTCTTAACGCTTAGCCAGTCGTCTTACACCTGGCGCGTGAACACCATGGACAAAGCCCTGAACTATTCCACCTCCACGGTCAAGTATTTTGTGACGGTCGACACGACCGGCCCGCAGCAAATATCGGTGTTAAATACTCCGTCAAATAACTTCACTACAAAACTTACCACGCAAACTTTTACCTGGGGAGCCGTATCTGAAGCTCCCTCGGGTCTAAAGAACTATATCCTTCAAGTCTCGACCGACCCGGCCTTCAGCGTCATAAACTACTCTTCCTGGGTCGTGCTTAACTCGGCTACGCTCAATCTCAGGCAATCTTCTTACACCTGGCGCGTGAACGATATGGACAACGCCCTGAACTATACAACTTCAACCTACAAGTATTTTGTCACGATTGATACAACGGCTCCGCCGGCTGTAACTACCCTTGGCGCGCCGTTGAATAACCTGACCACCAATCAGATGACGCTGAGTTTCGGCTGGACAGGGGTAACTGATTCACCGGCTGGCATCGAGAACTACATCCTGCAGGTCTCCACGGACCCGGCTTTCTCAATTATCAACTATTCCTCGTGGGTGTTTACGAACGCCGCGGCGCTCACGCTTAACCAGTCTTCATACACCTGGCGAGTAAATACCATGGACAACGCCCTCAACTACACGACTTCTACTATAAGGTGGTCGGTCATAGTTGACTCCAGCCCGCCCACGCCGGTTTCAGTGCTCACGACGCCGCTCAACAACCTTGTCACGAACCAGATGACACTGAGCTTCAACTGGACCGCGGTTGTCTCTCCTCCCGCGGGAATTAAGAACTACATTGTAGAGGTTTCTACCGACCCGGCTTTTTCAGTAATCAGCTATTCCTCCTGGGTCGTCATTAACTCGGCCAGGCTCACGATCATCGAATCTTCGTATACCTGGCGCGTCAACACCATGGACAACGCCCTGAACTACAGCACCTCTGCGGCGGCTTCGTTCGTTTCGGTTGACACCACCCCGCCGACCTGCGAAGACAACCAGGCGGGAGACGATACCTGGCGCAATGCAAACAACGGTTCCTATTCCGTATATTTCCACGACGCAGACTCAGGTTCCGGCGTAAAAAGTTTTGAAATAATAGCTTCAACGGTGAGCGGCTATAAAGCTCCTTTTCTTACGGCCTGGACCCAGGTGCTGTCGACGAGCACCTACGACTTCACCCAGGACTGGAACCTGCCCGGCGGGTTTTGGAACCAGCTCGCCTCCAGGAACGAGAAGATATATATCTCGGCTAGGTGCTACGATTTCGCCGCCAACAGCTCGACCGTGCTCGCCGATGCCTTTTACATCTACAAGGACACCATACCCCCGTCGTCGCCGGGCAATTTCAAGGCGGTCCAGGGCCCCTACCGCGGAACTGTGATCTTATCTTGGACGGCTCCGGGCGATAATGGGACAGTGGGTAATAATTACACGGGCAGCTATATTATCAAGAGCGCCACATATTCCATCTCCACGCAGGCATTGTTCGACGCCTCTACTACCTGGGCGCAGTACGCGCCCACGGTGCCCGCCGGCTCGCCGGACCTCTTGACCGTCACGGGGCTCGATACCGGCACAACTTTCTATTTCGCGTTAGAGTCGACCGATAAGGCGAATAATATTTCGACCGTCGCTTTTTCCGGCGGCATAACGCCCAGGGCCACAAGCATATATATTAACGAGGTTTGCCCGGCGGTTTCGGCATCCAACGACTGGGTTGAACTTTACAATAATACCGCATCCAGCTATTCTCTTACCGGCTGTACGCTCTACTATAAACAAGGAAGCCTGGGTTCGGGCGCTACGGAGACGCCCGTATGGACCGGTGGAGCGGGCCTCGTGATAGGTTCGGGGACATTCGTGGTGATACCCAGCCTCACGCTTGACGGCAACTCTTCCTACAGCCTCAGGTTGAAAGACACTTCGAACAGGGATATAGACATGGTCCAGTGGCCCGTATTGCCTGCCGGCTATAGTTATTCCAGGATAACGGACGGCTGCGCGAGCTTCTTAGAGGTCAACCCACTCCCGACCAAGGGTTATTCAAACTCTCTTTCCACGGGCGTTATCTGCATAAACGAAGTAAATTACGCCTCTTCGCCTCAAACTATAGAGCTCTACAACAACTCCGCCACCACCCAGACTTTAGTGAATTATTATTTGAGGAACTCGAACAACGTGGCTTTTAAATTCTCGAGGACCATCCCGCCCCACAGCTTCTCGGGCCTTGATTCTTCGTCTCTCGACAATAACGTGAACGACTGGATTACGTGCTTCGGTTCTTCCGGCCTGGACCCCGCGGCTGATTTTATAGCGCTGGTAAGCACTTCGGGGCAGGTGATAGACCGCGTTACCTGGTGTTCCGGGGCGAACAGCAACTATTTCAACTTCCAAACCGCCCCGGTCGCTTTTGACCAGCCCGCGAGCGGTGGGATATCTTCACCGAACACCATAGGCCGGTATCCCGCCGACGGCACGAATACTTCTAACAATAAAAATGATTTCTCGACGTATTCCTCACCCTCGCTGGGCGGCAGGAACTACAACCCTTCGCCTCTGGCCGCAAATACAATGCATTTCCCGGCATCAACCGCGAACATACCTCTGAGGTTCAAATTTGACCTTACCCTTGGGAGCAACGTATCCCTGGGAGCGAACAACACGATCTGGTTCGTGCGCACCGGGGGATCCGCGGACGGAAAATCGCCCCACGTTTTCCGCCTCAGGGACCTCGGCATAAATCTCGCGAGCCTTTCGGAGCAAACCACCGTCGAGCTCGGGACCGTTCTTAAAGATTTTGACGGATGGAAACTCGTCGACGGCTCGATCTATGAAATGATCTTGAACACTGATAACGGGACTAGCGCTTCGGCTCAAGTCGTATCCGATCACATACTCTATGACGCGACAACGCATCAGGTAAGTGTAACAAGCATAATGTACCCGGATATCAATAACGGAGCAAAGGCCGGTTTGTTTAAGATTGATGTCACCAATCAATACCAGCCGGGCGGAAACGACATAGGCCTGGACGATATTAAAATACAGTTTAAGGACGGGATAGGCGGCCAGCTTAATAATTTCCAGTCGCTTATAGGCGAAGTTGACGTGGTGGCCGATAATCAGGCCAGCGGTACCATAGGCACATATCAGTCCTCCGTAGACACCGCGTTACTCGCCTCCGTGACCGGAGCCGGGCTGACCCTGGACGGAAGCGGGAATCTCGACGTGCCGATACTGAACCCCTACAGCGCGGTCAGCCGCATACCAGCGCAGAGCACTAAAACTTTCTTTGTAGCCGTGCTCATGACCTCAAACGCTTCCGCACAGTCGCCAAACACTTTCACTGCGAGGATAACCCCGGGAACGCAGACTATCTGGCTTGACGCGCCGTCGGGAGTTGACCAGCCCTCGAATACCGGAACTCAGGTCCTCGCGTCAAGCCCCGTGATAATAGCTCCTCTGCCGCCTCCGGCCGGTTCCTCGTTCCCTTCGGCTGTCTCGGCACCGGGCGCAGACTTGAATAGCGTCACCGCGAACATTACGGACACGGGGGACAATAACACTTACGCCGGTTCAAGCGACGGCAATCTATATGCGCTTAACAAGGATGGTTCGACAAAATGGGTTTTTCCTGCGGGCGGAGCCGTGAAAACCGTCTTTGACTCCAGCTTTGCCGAGGACGGGCCTTACCTGTACGTAGGCACGGACGGCGGCCTCTTATATAAACTGGAGAACGACAACTCTTCCGCCTCCCAGGTTTGGCAGTTCCCAATAGACCTGGGCTCTGCCGTATCTTCTGATATAGCTTACTACGGCTCGGGAACCCAGTACTTGTACGTGGGAACGATTGACGGGCACTTGTACAAGATAACAAATGACGGAAACCTGGCGCCCTCCTGGGATAATAACCCCGGCATCGACGGCGGGATGTTCGGCACTCCGGTTATTGATGAGCACTGGGCCCTCAACGACAACGGTATATGGTTCGGCACTTCGAAAGGCAGTTTCTACCGCGTCAACAACGGCGACAACGGTACGATAACTTCTTCCTCCATGACTGCGACCGCTATCCAGACCTCGGCCTTTTATGTGGCCGGGAGCGCCCATAAGATATATTTCGGAGACGATACGGGCACGTTGAGGTGCCGAAATTCTTCAAACCTCGTAACCATCCCTTCGGGATGGAAAGACGTCCACGTGGGTTCGCCCATCAGGGGTTCGCCTTACGCGGACACCGGTTATTCCGGCGCCAGCGAGGCCATATATTTCGGCTGTGACGACGGCAAGCTTTACAAGGTAGACGTCTCGAGCGGTGATATATTGTGGAGTTTCCAGACCGGCGGCCCGGTACGCACCGCGCCCATTGTGGGCAACAGTAATGATGTATATTTCGGTTCCGACGACGGTTACTTTTACGGTTTGAGTACTTCATCCGCCGCCGTTCTGCCGAACTTCCCTATAATAACCGGCGCGGAAGTGAGGGGCTCGCCGGTATATGATACCGGGAATACGGCCGACGAATATTATACAGACGAGCCGGCTCATCACCCCGGCCACGACTACGTGATATTCGGCTCGAACGACGGAAAAGTTTATTGCGTAGATCTGCCGCAGTGAGCAGGATAGAGAGATCAGAGATAAGGACCGGCAAAAACATTTGAACGGCAAGGGACTTAAAGGAATATCTTTATGAACAACGCTAAATCACTACTATCACGGAGCCATCTTATTTTATTTTTTCTGTTCTCTATTTCCATTTTTTCGCGCGTATTCGCATACGGTGCGAGCTGGCCCCTGTTCAGGGGGACACCGGAAAGAACCGGCACCCTGATCGAACAGGCGCGGCCTCCTCTCGTGCCTAAATGGAGTTTCCAGGTGCACGGCGGTTTTGTTTCTTCTCCGGTCGTTTATAAGGGCATAGTTTACTGCGGCGCGAGAGATTTCAATGTCTGGGCCTGGGATGCCTGTTCGGGCGCTCAGAAATGGAATTACTCCTGCGGCGGCTGGGTTGACGCGACCCCGCTGGTAACTTCTTCAACGGTTTACGTACCCTGCAGGGACAGGAACCTATACGCCTTAGACAGGCTCACGGGCAACCTGCTGTGGGAAACTTACACCGGTTCGCTGGATTGCTCTTCTCCGGTTTTGTATCAGGGGTACATATATTTTCTCTCGGGTTATCCGGAAAAAAGGGTATATTGCGTCAACGCGAGCAACGGGAACATATCCAGGACCTATCCGGTGAGTCGTTTCGGTTTTTCTTCTCCGGCGGTAATTAATAACCTGATGTTTTTCGGCACTAACGACGGCCAGTTCCAGTGTCTTGACCTTGCCTCGGGGAACATCAACTGGGCCAAACAAACAGAGGGAGGGATCTTTTACTGCACTTTCGCCGTGAACGATACTTATGTGTACGCGGTTTCCGGCGGGGATGAGAGAAGGATCTACTGCTTCACCCACTCGGGAACTCAGGTCTGGCGCTCGGCGGAATTCAACGACACCACCGCGGCGGTCTCTTCGGTTTCGCTGGGAGGCGACAAGGTATTCGTCGCTACGTCTTTCGTGAACATGGGCACCGGAGTAACGGACCTCAGGCTGCTGGCGTTCCCGGCGGCGGGCGCGGGCGACTTAAACAACGTGCCGTACTCCTGGTCAACCACGGTCGGGACGCCTCACGCGTCGGGCATAATCTCTTCTCCGGCTTGCGCGGACGGCGTGATATATATCGGCTCCGGGGACGGCAGGCTCTATTGCGTGGACGCCTCCAGCGGTTCGTACATAGAACCGGGCACCGGGAACCTTTCATCCGTCCCGACAGGTTATTACCTCAACTTTGACCAAAGCATATCCACCGGCATCGTCAGTTCGCCCTGCGTGTCGAACGGATGGGTTTATGCAAACACATACGACGGTAACTTCTGGGCTTTCCAGGCGCAGAGATCGGTCTACGTGTCAAGGCCCGACAATAACGACACCGTGGTCAACAGCGCGCACATACTCGGAACCATGGCGGGTCCGGGCGGGCCCGGCTATAAAATTGAATACGGGCAGGGGACTAACCCTTCCGCCTGGTCCGAGATATTGTCGTCGGCGGCCGCCGCTCAGGGGCAGATAACCGCTCAGTGGGACACAACCGCGCTCAGGGACGGCTCCTACAGTATGAAGCTTACCGCCCAGAACGACCCGGCGCAGAGAGCGATCAATTCCTTCACGGTTAACAACTCACCTCCCGCTCCGTCGAAACTTGCCGCCGCAGACACGGCATTCGACGGCGGCGGCAGCCTTACTCTTAACTGGAGAACGTCCGCGGACGACGGAGCCGGCAATAAAGACGTGGCCGGCTATAACGTTTATAAGAGCACGTTTAACGGCGGCTTCTCCTTTATTAAACGGCTGCCTGCAGGGAGTACGGCCTACGTCGATCAAAACTGCCCGCTCTACACCACCTATTACTTCGTGGTTACCGCCTTCGACGCGGCGTCTGAATCCGGTTATTCAAATCCGGCCTGGGCGTATTCTTTGATCGACGGAGTGGAGATCACTCCGAACGGCGGCGCGATAACCCTTGTAGCCAACGGGCTTACGACCGAAGTGGACTTCGCTCCCGGGGCCGTCGCAAATAGCGTCTGGGTGGGGATAACGATACCCACGAATTATTCCAATTCGGGCATACTTGATTCCGCCCGGAGCACGAACATCGTCAGGGAATTTGTGGTGAACCCTCCGGGTACTCAATTCCTCAAACCCGTAATAGTTAAAATACCCTATACCAGCGGAGACGTCGCCAATATCGGCAAAGAGAATTTAAGGATATACTGGTGGGACACGGGCAAGAACGAGTGGCGCATAGTAAATACTTCCGACCCCAACTCTGAAGACGGGCGGGTCTGGGCAAGCCTGAACCATTTTTCCACGTACCGCATCATGGGGTATTCACCGGGGCATGAACCCCTGCTGTCCGCCGATAAGGTTTATGCCTACCCGAATCCGGCCAAGGGCCAGAGCCTTTTCTTCAAATACTATCTCGGCGATAAGGCCGATGTTTTCGTGGACGTCTACAACGTGGCGGGAGGCCTCGTCGCCCATTTAGAAAAACAGGCTAACCCGGCAGGGATCGTTTCGGAGCTGGAATGGGACATATCGAAAAAAGCGAGCGGTATCTACATATTCAGGCTGGAGGCTAGAACGGGCTCCGAAAACAAGGCTATAAAAAAGAAACTGGCGATAGTTCATTAACAAGACAGTTATAAGTTTTAAGTTGTAAGCTGTAAGCGGCAGTCAGCGGAGAACAAAAAGCGTGTGTAAACTTGACGGGAAGCACCTCCATAGTCTGCGTTTAAACTATAAACAACTCTCAGTACGGCTGTTGTTGGCAGCGGTATTGTGGGCACTTTGCGCCTATAGCTTACCGCTCAGCGCTGCCGTTGACATCAATCCCGCGGCGGGCACCACCTCGGCTACCTTCCTGAAATACGGAGTCGGTTCGAGGGCGGTGGCCATGGGCGGTTCATTCGGGGGGCTGGCCGACGATATAACAGCTATGTACTGGAATCCCGCCGGCCTGGCTCAACTTACGAGCAGCGAGCTCAGCGTCACCCACAATGAATCGTTTGAGGGGATCCGTGATGATTTCGCCGGATATGCGTTCCCGTACAGGAACGGCGTGCTCGGCATCGCATTTTACGGGCTCTATACCCCGAGGGACCTGGAACGGCGCTCCGGGCTGTTCGAGAACGATCCTTACGAACCGTTGAGCTCGGTTGAGGGGCTATTCCAGGCCTACGATATCGCCGGGCATATTTCTTATGCCAGGTATTTCAAAGATAACCTCGCGTTCGGCGCGTCGCTTAAATACATACAGGAGACTATAGATACATACTCGGCTTTCGGCGTGGCGCTGGATATCGGCTCGTTGTATAAGTTCAAGAATGTGCCGCTCTCCCTGGGGTTGTCGATCCAGAATATAGGAACTCCCATAAAGTTCATCGACAAAGCCTACGACCTTCCCCTGAACGTCAGGCTCGGTTCCGCCTACAAGGTCAACAACAATTTGACGGCCACACTTGATTTTAACCAACCAAATGACGATTATCTTTTTATCTCGGCGGGCGCCGAATACTCACCCATGTCACTCTTTGCGATAAGGGCCGGATACCAGTACAGGATCAACGGCCTCGAACTCGGAGACCTTTACGGTTTCTCGGCGGGAGTGGGCTTCAACATCAAGATGCAGAACATGCTCTTTAAGATCGACTACGCTTTCGTACCTTTCAGCGTGCTCGGAGACTCGCACCGCGTGACCATAGGTATCGTGTTTGGAAACCCAAACAGCAAAACGCCTGTCGTCGCCGAAAGTGTACAGTCCCAAGGCAACGGCCAGGCGGCATCCGCCCAGCTCGCGCTGCCTAAAGATGACGTTCCTATCGCGGTTCAACAGGCGTCGTCGCAATACGACATGTTCGCGATAAAAATTAAGATCAATCGCAGGCTTGCGGGGGGGCACCAGTCGCTTTATATTCTCAGCGGGAACAGCGCGGGCGGCGACATAGAGAGCATAGAAGGGACGTTGACCTCCGCGGTCAAGGGGCTTGCGATCGAAGTGGGAGAAAAAGCCGGAGAGGGTAAGGTTTACAAACATTTCATTTTCCAAAAAAATTACAATATTCCGGTCTACAAGGCGACCTGCAGGTTAAAAGTCCCGAAAAATATCACAAACCCCGTCGTAAGAACCGAAGAAGGCACGGAGCTTGAAATAGAAAAGGTGTCCGAAGACGATAAAAATATTTACTATACTTTATTTATGGACACTTTCATGCCTTTCCGCGTAGAGTCCAGATAAATGGATAAAAATATTCTCGCCAAAAATCTCATTATATTAAAGCAACTGGAAAATATCGCCGCGGAGTTCCGCAGGCTAGGCATTCCCGCCGTCCTGCTCAAGGGAGCGGCTCTGATAATTTCGTTCCCGGGCTACGCGAAAACAAGAAATATGGAAGACATTGACGTGCTGCTAGCGCCTGAGGACACGGGACCCGCGCGAAAGGCACTGCATGGACTCGGTTACAGGTCGCTGAGCGAAGACCCCTTCTCGATGGCCAATCCGTCCCTGCCGGCGCCGGTAGACCTCTCTGACAACCTTTGGTACCTTGACAAAGAGGAGAACGCGGCGGTCTTCGCCGACGGGCTCAAACACCCGTTGGAAGGTTTCTCCGGGTGCATGCACCGATTGAAACCGGAGGATTTTTACATTCACGTGCTCGCGCACGCCGCCCTGCATCACGCGGAAGATAACCTGATCTGGAAAAATGACCTATCGCTAATGTGGGATAACTGGGGGAAAACCATTAACCGTGCGGAGGTTGAAAACAAATTAAAAGCATACGGTTTTTTTAAAGCGGCGAACACCTATCTGTCGGAGGAAAAGGAAGGGAACTCTCTATATCTGCGTTTGCTGCGTTCGAAGAATAATCCCTTCAAAGGGCACGTCACCAGGTTTATTTTCCTGCCGCTCGGCAAGAAGTTGAACTTCATCCGCTCGGCCATCTTCCCTTCGGAGGAATTCCTCGTCAACCGCTACCGCATAAAGACCCGTTTTGAAATACTCTTCTACGCTTTTCTGCGGCCCTTCCTGCTTCTGAAAAATCTCGCTGTGTTCGCGAAACGCCTGCTTTTTTAAAGTAACATTTCCCGGAGAGACTGCGTATAGTTCAGCGCTTGAATTGATCCGGGAACTGCCTGGCCATTCCCGAAGCCAAGGTATCTGCGAGCTCCGAGCTTTTCCTGAACGTTTCGGAGAAAAGCTTTGCGTCCGGCGCGCCCAGGCTTTTGCCAAGCATATCTATTTCGCTGGCGCTCAGGTCGGCATATTTCTTGAGCACTTCCGGCAGCCTGCTTTTCGACCAAACCGGGCTCGAAGAAATTAAATATGACGATATTTCGTCCGCTTTGGCGTGCATCTTGTCGGTGATACCGGTTCTATCGCCACCGTTCTTTACGGCGGCCGCGTAATCCGCCGACATCTGGAAATATTGTTTTAAGAGATCGCCCAGCCTTCCGCCTTGCTGGTCCCCGCAATAAGTCTTTAAAACGCCGCCCAGCTTGTCCAGTGTTTCGTTCAGACCGGCCTGCGCCTTATCCAGATCTTTCGCGCCGGTGAGCGTTTTCACGGCCAGCGTCCTCTGTGCGCCCAGGCACTGGGAAAAAAGATTTTTCAGGGATGACCTGAGCTTTATCTCGTTCGGGGATATAGCGGTTCTAACTGCGGGGGGCTCTGCGAGCGCCGCAAAGCCGGAAATGAATATCATTGAGCACGCAAATAAAAGCGTCATAACGCGTCTTTTCATTATTAACTCCTTGAAAACCTGAATTTTGGACCCGTAGCCGGTCCGGTTACCCTAGGACATATTATAACTTAATTATAGGTCAAAATAAAGAATGTTTTAACCTGCTAGTATCCTTGAACTTTTTCCGGGAAACTAAACCGGCCTTTACCCATCGCCTTGATAATTTCGCCCTAAAGAGCTAAAATCTCTCAGGTAACCGCACGCTCCCCGCACGTGGCGGCAGGACAGGCCGGGAAACGTCAATTAAATATGGATGGCAGGATACACAAAGACGGTTTTTTCGGCGGGACTTATTTTTTGGCTTTTTTAGGCGCGGCGATCTATTTTATCCAGCATTCCGCCGGGTTATGGGGCGGAGTGATCGGCTTCCTAAAAGCCGTTGTATGGCCCGTCCTTGTGACCTACAAGGTATTCGGCCTCCTGAATATGTAAGCCTCACCATATTTTATAATTCCAATGAACAAAATTCTAAAATACGCAAGTACGCTGTTCGTAGCCTCGGCCCTTGCGTCCATATTTTATTATGAATACAATTTCCTGCGGGGTAATTTTCACGCCGTAACCCCCGGAGAAGCCTACCGCTCAGCCCAGCTCGATAAACAGCAGTTGCAGTATTACGCGGACAAGTACAAAATACTGAGCATCCTCAACTTAAGAGGCAAAGAACCGGGAGCTCAATGGTACAAAGACGAGTTAGATTTCAGCAACACCCGTCACATAGCGCACTACGACATTTCCTTGTCGGCTCTGAGCGAACCGACCGATAAAGACGTTGAAGACATAGAAGCCGCGTTCAGGGCCGCACCGAGGCCTATACTCATTCACTGCCTCGGCGGCGCGGACCGGTCTGGACTCGCGGCAGCGATCTGGAAAAGAGTAATAGATAAAGCGCCCAAAGCGCAGGCCGGGCGACAATTGGCGCTGCGGTACGGCCATCTTCCGTTCGGCAAAGCGGCCGTGATGGATAGACGGTTCAACAAATTAGATTGAACCAGCCAGCGACAGCCGGCAAGTTCGTTGGGCCAGGCGCGGCAAAGGGGTATCCGGTGAAAAAAACAGTTTGTCTTGTTATTGTTATGCTGGCGGCGGGCGCGAATATTTCGGCGAGCCCTCTCAACGACGTGATACGGGGGAAATCCTGGAAGGAGCTCGATACTACCAGCAAAGCTGTCTACATAAAGGGAGTGGAAGATTCCATCGTCCTCCTGGGCAGCGCCAACCCGGGAACAAAGATACTCACGGCCTATGACGGTATTTTATCTAAAGACGTCGAAAAGATAGGGGCTTCGCTGGACAATTTCTACGCGGACGGGGACAACCTCAACATCAGCGCCGTGGACTCTCTCCTCATAATTTCCGACTACTTAAAAGGGATGCCTCAAAACAAGATCGACCGGCTATTGACCGCTTTCAGACAACAATCACTCAAAGAGATCCAACACCTTAAATAATACTTGCTCAAAACCACCCTGCCCGATCATATACAAAAAGACCGTCGTCACTTAAGTGGCAACGGTCTTTTTAATGAGAGCCATGAGCGTATATATTGCGTTAAACTTTTACCTTCAAAACCCGACGATCTTAATAATTTCCCAGGTCGCCCTTTACCCTGGTCTTGTCGAAAGCGGCCGAAAACGCCCAGGCGCCGGCCGCCAGCAGTACCAGAGCCCAGGCGGCCTGCACCGCGAACTGGTGCGGTGAGGGTATTTTTCCTTCTATCAAGAGCCCGCGCCAAAGGTCAAGTGCGGAAGTAGTGGGAAGCTTTTGAGAAAAACCTTTCAGTATCGAAGGCAGAACCGCGACTGGAAAATAGACCCCGCTCAGGAGATCGAACGACGCTCCCAGCACCCAGTTAACCGGGTCTCCCCGCTTGAAATACATTATGAAACTCCCGGAAATAAGCCCTATGCCTCCGACCGCGAGCGAGTTCAAGACGAACAGGGGGATAAAGCCCGCGAGGCTGAGATTGAAGCCGCTGCCGAACAGGAACTTTCCAACGGCGATAAGCAGCGTCATCTCCATAACGAACAGAACGAATTTTCCCGAAGCGGAAGAAAGTATCACTGCCAGCGGGCGGTTTTTAGACAGAAAGACCGGTTCGAACGTCCCCCAGTACTGTTCCTGGCGAACGTTCTCGGGAAATACGTTCAGCCAGAACTGAAAAAACCCGCTGAACATTATGCCCACGAAAACGTAAAGAAAATATTGGGGCTTTTCGAGGAAACGGCTGATAAAATAGAAGACGGCGATCTGCGCAGCCACGCCGGAGAGTTTGAGCGCCAGGTGAAAACGGTAGGTTTTTTCAATGGACACGTCTCTAAGCAGAAAAGCGAGGATGATGTTCATTGGATCAGCTCGATCGTCCCGTTGACAAGCACACCCGCACGGTCCGCGTATTTCCCGGCCCACGAACTATCGTGAGTGACCGCCACGCACGCGGCATCGGATTTTGAGACCGCATTCCTGATATATGAGGATATATTCGCCGCCGATTCTTCATCGAGGCTCCTGGAAACTTCATCTATCAGCAGCACCCGGGGCTCCGAAAGCAGAGCCCGCGCCAGGGCCAGTCTCTGCTTCATACCCGAGGAGAGGTGCGCGAACGTCGTTTTTCTATGAGCGTTCAGTCCGAGTTCGTCAAAAAGCAGCGCCGTGCGTTTTTCGGCGCTGTCCACGGGTCTCCCGTAAAGCCTCGCGAAAAACCTGATATTTTCTTCGACGCTGAGCATCCGGTAAAAGCTACTGTCCGCGTCGCAAACAAGCCCGGTTCTCGCTTCCCTGGGGAAATCCACTACGTTGATCCCGCCTGAAAAAACAGAACCCGATGTAGGCAGCACGAGCGCGGCTATGATCTTTAAGAGCGTCGTTTTTCCCGAACCGTTCGCGCCGCTGAGAGCGAATATCTCTCCGGGCTCAACTTGCAGATCCAACCCCTCAAGAACGGCCTTCCTGCCGCCCCTGAGATCGAAATGCTTATAAAGTTCATTGATTTTCAAGCTCATTGCGGTTATTCTCCGTAAAACTCAAAACAATTTGAAAATTACGGGTTTATTGTATCTAATTTTGCTTGACAAATCAATTTTTTTACTGTATAATTCTGTTGAAAATGAACAATTTTTTTGATATTTTCCTACACGACCCCGTTATGCTTGCCGGAGGCGCCGTTTTTGCTGGAACCATCATTATTCTACTATGGGCTTTAAAAACATTGAACGAACCCTCGGCAGCTCCCGAAGAGGTCGCTTATGAAGATATTCCCCAGGAAAACTCGCGCGAAAATGAAAATTCAGGGCTTACAGAAGCTCGCCTGCAAGCGATAGTAAACCAGCTCAACGACATAAGCCAGCGCCTCACCAATATAGAAAAAACCATCGCGGCCGTTAAACCGTCCGACCAGACCATACCGATGCTCATGGCGCCCGCCAAGATCGACGAAGCCATTAAACGCCTGGAAGCAAAACTGGACGCCATCAGCACGGTCAAACTCGTTCCGTCGGGCCAGCCTACCGACATTTCCGCTCTTGAAGCAAAGCTTGACGGGATACACAAACTCTTGATCTATCTAACGGACAGCGGAAAATGACGCGAAATAATCTGATTTCCCTTATCGTTTTGGACGTAATAGTGATGCTTCTGTCCATCGGCCTGTTGGCTTACAGGTACCAGGCGCTTGTAAATCTTCCGGTATCGTCTCTCAGACAGCCGGCCAATACCATTGAAACCGTCCCGCAGAAAGCTTCCAGCGATACCATAAAGTCCGGCCCCGGGGTAACAACCGCGGAAAAGGATTCCGCGAACGCGGGTGCGGAATCCAGGAACATCTTTTTTGTTTACAGGAATTCCAAAGCGAAAAAAGTCGATATAATCGGCGATTTCACCGAGTGGATGCCCATGAAAATGACCAGGGGCGCCGCCCACACCTGGAAGATCACGGTCACGCTAGCGCCCGGAGATTATGCCTATAATTATGTCGTAGACGGCAAGCCGAAACGCGACCCGAACAACCCCAAGGTATGCAACGCGGGACGCGGTTTTCCTAATTCGTTTTTGAAAGTTAAACCTCTTTCAAATGATAACAAAAAAGCGGAATAATCTCTTCCTACTCCTTATCCTAGCCTGCGCCTTCTCTATCTGCCTCCCGTCTTTTGCCGATACGCTCTCGGACAAGACTCTCCAGGATGACCTGAACTATTACAGGCAGCAAACAAAAGAAAAAAACCTCGATTCCAACGGCCGCGCCTACATCCTTAACCGCATAGAGAAAAAATATAACGCCTCAAGCGTTGATACGACACCGGTAAAGCTCGAGCTGGAAAAGCTTGAAGGGGGAGTGAGCACGGTGAACGGAACGGCCGCCGGTGAAGGTAAAATGGCCGCACCTGAAGAAACGGGGGGCCCCGCTTCTTCCGCAAGCGCGGCAGAGGACGCTGTGCTGCCGATAGCAAGCGACGCGGTTTCCGGCGCTAAACACACGAAAGCCCTCTCCTACGGGGACAAGGGCAAGGTTGAAAAAATATTCGTTTCGGAATCAAAGACGGAATCGAAGATCATCATAGCCGCCAGCGACGTTTCCAGGTCTAATTATTTCCTAATGAAAGACCCCTCCTCGGGAAAACCTCCTAAGATAATCCTTGATCTCTACGGTGTGCGAAGCAAGCTTTCCACCGCGGCAGGCAACATATCGCCGAAGACCGGCTTATTTTCGAACGTCTCATCGGGCCAGTTCGAAGGCCCGCCTAATAACGTCGTTCGCATCGCCGCGGAGTTGCGCAGGGAAGCCCCGTACACGGTCAATAAAGAGGGAGAGCTATGGGTGATACGAGTGGACAAAACTGTCCCAGCGCAGGCGCCACAGGGTAAAGATGCGGAAAGCCCGGCGGTAAGCGCCGCAGAGCCCGCGACTACTGTCCTTGTTCCGTCCGTTGCCGTGTCTTCTTCGCCAGCCGCCCAGCCGGAGCTTGCGATGACACCGTCGGCTCCCGACAAAATCGTAAAAAACACCAACGGCGACTACCACATAGAGAACGGCGATATACTCGGCGTAGTTATCTACCCCGCCGACGAGCTTTCGAGGGAAGTTATAGTCCAGCCGGACGGCAGCATGCCGTTCCCGCTTATCGGCTCAGCCCGCGCAAAAGGACTTACCGTAAAACAGCTCGAGACGAGCCTGGGCCAGGAGCTGGGCCGCTATATCGCGGCGCCGCAGGTAACCATAACCATCAAGCAGTTCATCAGCAGGCAGTTATTCATAACCGGCGAGGTAAAAGGCGTCGGCGCATACAACTTCAAGGAAAACCTGAGGCTGATGGAATTCATTTCTTCCATAGGCGGATTTACCGATTCGGCCAACCGCAGGGAAGTTAAGATCTACCGCGGCCCGCCTACTAAACGCCAGACCTACACGGTCAACGTCGAGGAGCTGGTCAAGTCCGGCGATTTCTCCAAGGACTTTCTGCTCGAACCCGGCGACATAATAGAGGTGCAAAAAGGCCAGGCGAAGATCGCCATACTGGGCGACATAAGGAATCCCGGCTACTACGATTACAAAGAGAATATGCACCTCATCGAGCTAGTCTCTCTTGCCGGGGGCTTCACCGATTCCGCCAAGATCACGGACGTGAGCGTTATACACCAGGGCGGGGAAAGCAACGCGCCCGTTATGAAAGTAAATCTCAAAAAGATCCTTTCCGGAAGCCAGAAAGACGTGCTCGTCCAGAGCGGTGACACCGTTTACGTTCCCAAAGGCAAACTCGAGTCCGCCGGCTGGTTCTTGAACAACATATTGCCCTGGCTCACCCTCGTATCGCTTATCTTCGTCATCAGAGCGGGAATATAGCAACTAATTTTAAAATTTATAATTATTAATTAGGTTTAGCGGGAGAATAAATGGCCCAGTACGAACTTAATATTCAGGATTATGTCCGGATACTCAAGAAGAGGCGTTGGGTCATTTTGCTAACCTCCGTCTCCATAATCGGGGCGGTGATAGTATTTACTAACCTGCAGACGCCGATATACCAGGCTTCCGCGACAGTGAAGGTGGAGGCGAGCCTCATCATACCCGGAGTCGGGGTCGACCAGGCGGGCTGGGACATGATCACGGCGCTTAACACCGAAGTAAAGCTGATAAAATCCGAGATTGTAGCCGCTAGAACCGCCAAGAAGATGAACCTTCTTGAGCCCGGCATGACCGAACAGCAGACGCAGGCTGTTATAGGCGCCGTGCAATCAAAGATTAGCGCCGAACGCGTCGGCGACACTAACCTGGTCAACATCTCCGCGACCTCTTCCGACCCGAAAGAGACGGCCGATCTCGCCAACGCCACTGCCGAAGTATACATTGAAAAGGGCATCGAGGACAGGAACAGGCGGGCCAAGGAACTCAGGCAGTTTATCGAGGTGCAGGTAAAAGACGCGGAGGAAAAACTTAGAAAGACGGAGGACGCTCTCCGCTCGTATACCGAGAGATCCGGCGCCAAGGGGCTGGGTGGATATCTCACGACGAGGCTGGTTGAACTGCAGAACAGGAAAAGCGAACTCCTCAAGAGATATACCGAGCGGCATCCCGAAGTGCAAAAGGTCAAGGAACAGATCGAAGCGATAGAAGCGCAGATGAAACACCTGCCCGCGGAAGAGCTGGAATACGCGAGGCTCACCCGCGACGTATCCATTAACGAAGAACTCTACACACTTCTCGCCAAACGCTTCAAGGAGTCCCAGATATCCGAAGCCGACCGGGTCCAGTCCGCCTTCATCATCACGCCGGCAGTCCAACCCTCCGCGCCCATCAAACCGAACAGGTTTATGAACATAGTTACGGGAGTTTTCCTGGGATTGTTCCTTGGTCTTGTTTTCGCGCTGGCCATAGAGAATCTAGACACCTCCATCGGGACCATTGAAGACGTGGAGAAATACCTCGACCTCCCGGTTATAGGCATAATACCCCACATCGACGTTGACAGTAAACTCAAGAACCTTTATTCCAGGAGCTCGAGCCGCGACCAGAGGATAGGAATGATCAGGTCGAAGCTCATCGTGTACCAACCCTCGAAATCGCCTTTCGTCGAAGCTTATCACACCCTCATGACCAATATGAAGTTTCTCAAAGGCGACAACAGCAAGATGGGCAATAAGACGATCCTGTTCACGAGCGCGGGAATAGGCGAAGGCAAGACCATCACCTCTTCCAATTTCGGGCTCTCGGCGGCGCAGAGCGGTTTGCGCACCCTGATAGTCGAGGCCGACCTGCGGAGGCCTTCGCTGCACTGGATCTTCGGGCTGCAGAGAGGTCCGGGTTTTTCAGACTGCATAATCGGCTCCAGGAACTGGCGTGACGTCGTGAAGAGCACGACGGATTTTCTTATGAGCGATATAGGCATGGAAAAGATCCTGCACTATCCCGGGATAGAGAACTTGCACCTTTTAACTTCCGGACACATAACACCCAACCCCATAGACATGCTCAATTCCCCCGAGACCGTGAGGATACTCAGGGAGATGGCCGAAGAATACGACCTCATCATACTGGACTGCCCGCCTGTGCTCCTGTTCGCGGACGCCCTCATTATGGGCAACTACGCCTCCGGTTCGATCATAGTCTACCAGGTAGGCAGGATGGCAAGACGGGCGCTCAAGCGGGCGAAAGACCAGATGATGAACGTCAAGGCGCCGGTGCTCGGCACGGTGCTTAATAACGTCAAAACGACGGAAATAGGTTCCTATTACGGTTACGGTTACTATTATTCATACAAATACTACTCCAAGGAAATGCCCAAAGACAACGGTTCCGCCGCGCTACCATAATGACTACTAATTGGCGCTACGCGCTCTTCACCCTCGCGATAGTACCTATCCTTATCCTCACCGCGCAATCAATAACCGCAACCCCGTTCCTGATCACAGCCGTCATTGCCTCTATCGTAGTTGCGGTAGTAACATTCCACAGGCCCGAGAGCGGGCTTATTATTGTCGTATTCTCGATGCTGTTATCACCGCAGATCATCGTAGCGAACATACCCGGGCGCGAGTTGACGCTGCGGGTGGACGACCTGCTTATCATTGTAATGCTTCTGTCGTGGCTGGCGTACACGGCGAATGACAAAGACTGGAAAGGCTTCGTCAAAACACCGCTCGATTTCAATCTACTACTCCTGACGGTCCTCTACATTGCGACCACCGGGCTTGGAATCCTGTCGGGGAACCTCAACCCCTTAAAAAGCGCTTTCTATATGCTCAAGTACCTTGAATACTTCGTGCTCTTCTGGGTTACCGCGAACATAGTCTCGACAAGTAAAAGCCTGCCCAAGTTCCTCGTCTCCGGGGCGGTGACCGCTATTATCGTCGCCATCTACGCCTACAGCCTTATGGGAAAAGTGGAAAGAGTCTATGCCCCTTTCGAGCTCGGCGGGGGAGAACCGGCTTCGCTCGCAGGTTATTACTTGGTAGTTTATGGAATTCTATCGGGATTTTTTCTCAGCTCGGACAACAAGAGAGTGCGTTATTTTTGCGTGGCCCTCGCCGTGTTCATTCTGCCTACTTTCATTAAAACTTTTTCCCGCGCTTCATACCTAGCTTTCGTGCCGATGTCGTTAACAATGCTCCTGCTCACAAAAAAAAGAAAGGGAAGTTTCGCACTGATACTGATCTTGGGTGCAATACTGTTCCCGATCTTCTTCGGCGGTCTTTATCAGGACATGGTAAACCGCGTAAATTCCACTTTCATCGGAACCTCTTCCATGAGCCGCGGTGAAAGCCTGGCTAACCGACAGATAAGGGACCCCTCGGCAACAGACCGCATTGACAGCTGGAAATGGGTAATAAAGGAAAGGCTAACTACGGACGTAAAATCACTATTGATCGGCCGCGGTATTACGGGCGTAGGCTTTATCGACGGGCAGGTCTTCACTTTCCTCGGGGAGATAGGCATACTGGGCACGATAGTCTTTTACTGGCTGATGTTTAAAATACTGCTGATCAGCCACCACACTTATAAAACAATAGAAGATGATACGGTAAAAGGCCTTTCTCTCGGCCTGATCGGGGCTCTGGTCGGGCTGCTTTTCCAATCCGCAACGACAAACACTTTTATTATCGTGAGGATCAATGAACCCCTTTGGTTTTTGACGGCGTTGGTGATGATAGCGCCCGAACTTTACGCAGTTGAGAGGTCGCGCATAAGCGAGCTCAAGCCGGCTTAAATACGGGAGTTTAACCCGTCGTACCGCGGGGGCTTGATGGTGACGAGGGAAGCGTGAGGCTATCTTGGATATACTGAACCTGCTCGAACCGGCAAAGGCCTGTAACGGCTCCGGTCTTCAGGCCCCGAGGAAAATATGTTCGATCCCATAATCGACTGGCTCAACGGCAAAGAAGAACAACTGCTCGGCGGCGACTCTAACAACGCCCGTTTCGTGCGCAGCACGTTCTGGCTGACCGCGAGCACGATCATCACGCTGATGCTGGGGATGGTCTCTTCCATTGCCGTCGCCCGCATGCTGGATAAGACGGCTTTCGGAGAGTTCGGCATGATTATAAATACCATAGCCATGCTGGGCACTTTCGCCGGCCTGGGGTTGGGCCTGACGTCTACGAAATACGTCGCGGAATTCAAAACCAAGGACCCGCTCAAGGCGGCGCGGATAATGAAGCTCACAAATCACCTGGCTGTATTTTCAGGCGGCCTTGTTTCCATCCTCATATTCATATTCGCGGAATATATTTCCACGAGGATACTAAACGCTCCGGAACTGTCCAGCAAACTCCGTCTGGGCTGCGTCCTGCTGTTTCTAAATACGCTCAACGGCACCCAGACAGGCGCTCTCTACGGCCTCGAATCCTTTAAAACAGTGACAAAGGTCAACACCATCAGGGGGATGATAAACGCCCCTGTCCTTATCGCCGCGACTTATTTTTTTGGGCTCTCTGGAGCGGTAGCCGGAGTGGTTATCTCGGGTTCCGCCGGATGGTTTCTCAACCATATCGCGCTGGGAGCAGAGAGCAGAAAGATTAATTTGCCTTCAGATACGGGGAATATTTTCAGTGAACTCGATGTCCTCTGGAAATTCTCGCTGCCGGCGTTGTTGGGCGGGGCTCTCACGGGCCCGGTAATCTGGATAGCCAACACCATACTTGCCAACAAGCCCGGAGGTTACGGAGAACTGGGGCTCATCAACGCAGCAAACCAGTGGAGAAACCTTATTACGATGCTTCCGTCTATATTTTGCAGCGCGGCCCTGCCGATCCTCTCCAGCGGCGGGAATTCCAATGCACATGATCGAGACACGCTGGACCTTACCCAGAGAATAACCATAGCGGTGATCCTTCCTCTTTACACCGGGACCCTGTTCCTCGGCGACGTAATAATGAGTTTCTACGGAAGGTCTTTTGCCGCGGGCTATCCCATCCTGGTCGGAATAACGCTTGCGATATGCATCATGGCCTTTTCCTCTACAGTAGCTACAAACCTAGCGGCCACGGGAAAGATGTGGCTCGGGTTCCTCTACAACCTTGCCTGGGGTATAGTTCTCATCTCATTCGTCTACCTCTTCTGCGGCCGATGGGGTGCGCGCGCTTATGCCGCGGGTTATCTGCTTTCCTATCTCGTTCTACTTACCCTCGTATTCCTGTATTCCAGAAAAGATTTAATGAAAAAGACAGTTACTTTCACCCTGTTCTCCGTGATTTACCTCTTAGTCGTAACATCATCAGCTCTTTCAATGACGCCCGGCACCAGAATAGCACTATCAGCGCCTTTCATGCTTTTAAGCGCCGGCCTGGCCGCGCTCGCTCTCGGCAAGGACACAATGACAAAGATCCTCTGCAAGATAAAAGGTAGCTAAAATGAATGAAAACAAAAACCCGGACCTTAACTCAAAATGCTACTGGGACAACCGCTTTTTTAAAGAGGGCAGTTGGGAAAAGAACAATGGCCGCGTTCAGACAAGGACTTTCGCTGAATGTTTTAACCGGGTAATAGATATACCGTTCACCGAGTTCTCATTGCTCGACGCGGGATGCGCGCTTGGGGACGCTTTATCCTTGTTCAGGAGAAAATATTCCCGGGCGAAGCTGTCGGGATGTGATTTTTCCGATATCGCCGTGCAACGCTGCAAAAAAGAATACGGTGAGGTTGCCACATTTTTCACTTCCTCCCTGGATAACCTTGAAGGCCGGTGGGACGTCATTTATTGCTCCAACGTACTCGAGCACTTCTCGAACCCGCTGGAATTATCCGAGAAAATGCTCGGGAACTGCCATCTGCTCTACCTGATGCTCCCTTACAAAGAACTGGATAACGGAAAACCTCTCAGCCCCGATTTTCCGAACGATAGCGGCCATGTAAGTTCTTTTTTCAAGAACAGTTTCGAATCCCTTATTAGAAACGGCTCCGCCTCGAGAATTACCTATTTTATCGACGACTGCCCCGGGGCCTGGGGATGGCCGTTCAGCAAAAAACTTCGATATATCTTGAGTACGGCCCGTCACATGCGGGGTTTGGGAAACATATTCAGGTTCCCGAAACAGATCATATTCGAGATATGCGGGAAAAAAAGTTGACAACCCGGGCGACTCAAGAAGTCAGGTCTCCCACAGCTATTTACAGGTATTCATGAACGCGGCATTGTATCTATTAAACAACGGCATGTTGATATTTTTTTCAAGCGCGGTCTCCTACAGCGAAGGAGACTTATTTCACGAAAAGCTGATCAAGGCGGCCGTCGTATATTTCCTGACCGTCCTGGCGCAGATTATTTTTGCCGGACTTATATTAAAGCGGATGAACCTTTTGTCGCTAAGCTTGGCAAGCGCTGTTTTTTTTCTCGCGGGCATAGCCATTGCTTTTACGAGAAAGATAACCCTGCTCGCCCTGTTTAAGACAGGAGGCTCAGCTCCGCGGCAGTTCACTTGGAACATTTATTTAAAATTGATCTCAGCCATTGTAGCGTCGACCCTTTGCTTTAAATTCGTGACATCGTTCCTTCTGATCCCTTATGGCGGCGACGCGGTCCTTTACCACCTGCCAAACCTGGTCGATTACATCCAGTCCCAAAAAATATTCCTGTGTGATAAATCTATTCTCTCTAACTGTTATCCGAAGAACATCGAAATGCTCTACCTGTGGCAGCTGATACATCTAAGGAACGGTGTTACCGTAAATCTCGTGTCTTACTTTCTCGCCGTTCTCGGCGCTATGGGAGTGTACGGCATACTGCTCAGGCAGCGTGTCGGGCGCGAATACGCCCTGCTGGGCTCTTTGCTCTACCTCGCAACCCCTATAATACTCGCTCAGATGAACAGCGCATATATCGACGCCTCTCTCGGCTCCGTCTTCATAATCTGTTTATATTTCATCGTCCGGTACTCCTCCGCCGGCTCCGATGAAAACCTCGTGTATCTGTCCATCTCGATCGGGCTTCTTCTAGGGGCAAAATATTCCAGCCTTGCTTTCTTTGCCGTGTTCCTGATAGTTTTATTTGTAGTCTTGCTCGCGCGGGGAAAACCTTCCGCGGCCGCGGTCTCGAGGCTGTCTCTCGTAGCGGCGGGGTCCGTCCTTACCGGTGGAGTCTGGTACCTGCTCAATTACCTGAACTTCAACAACCCCATCTATCCTTTTCAGTTTAAGCTTACCGGGTTGAAATACCTCGAGGGCATTGACGCGAACCTGCTCGAAAGCAGGAGCTTGCCATATATGTTAAAAGGCGTGAGCACACCGCTTAAAATATTGGTGTCCTGGACCGGCATCGGCTCTAATTCCCGCGCTTTCGTGAGCGCGCACGATTTCCTGCACGACTCGCTGATCACGCAGTACGACCAGAGGATGGGGGGGTTCGGCCTGCAGTGGATGTTTATTTACGTTCCGGCCACCGCGGTCATGTTCTATAGAAGGATAAAAGACAAGCTAATCGAGAGAAGTGAACTGGTCCTAGCTTTCACAGTTATAGCTAGTTTTGCCGTAACGCCTATGAACTGGTGGACGAGATTCGTTAGCTTCGTCGTAGCGCTGGGTATATACTGTTTTATCAGGCTGCAGGACGATCACGTCAAGAACGCTGGGCTAATCAGTGCCCTGGTTGTGCTGGTTTTAGTCAGCTGCGTTCAGGGAAGCCTGCGCGATATAATGCAATACAAGTATATCTTTGCGAATTATCCGAAAGGGGAAACCGTCTCGTTTAGGAGCGCTTACGTGCAGAAATTCGATCCCGCCTACAGGGATATATTCAAGATGATCAACAAGGGGCCCGCCTGTTCGATCATACTGTTTGAGCCCATCAACCAGGGCTTTATCTATTACTACCAGGGCGACCATACGCAGAATACGGTTAGGATCTTCCCTAACGATAAAACGCCGATCGCGACTTACGAGCAATTCAGTTCCGTGCTTGAAAACGTCAAGCCTAAATATGTTCTGGTACCGGGCGAGTTTGACGGGTACATAAGATCCTACCTGGAAAAACACACCGTCAACCCCGTCCGTTTAAATATCGATGACGGAAGCGGCAGCGTATTTTATCAATTAGGCTAAATAATAAGGATTAATCAGTGAGCGATCTCAGGGACACAACACCAGCGGGAAATTTCCATATAAGTCCAGGAAGAGGGGATTCTCCCGGAAAAGCCCCGTTCGAGGATTTTCATTATTCACGGCTCTCGATCGACAAGGCTTTTGTGGACGGCAGGGCGGCCGCTACTTGCAGCTCGTTCGGCTGGCGGTCGGCTATCTTCCACATGCTAAGACTGTGTTTTGACTTCTCCAAAATTCGAACGCTCGAGATCGGCTGCGGGACCGGAACTTTTTCGCTGACCTTGAACCTGCTCGGAGCGGAAACGACCCTCCTTGACGCCGACGAACAAGCCCTTGCGGCGGCGAAGAAATGTTTCGCCGTTTACGGATTAAAAGCCAGCTATATTCTGGGCGACGTAACAAAACCCCTGCCGGAAAATATGAGATCCGCCTTCGACCTCGTTATTTCAGGTGGGCTCATCGAACATTTCACCGGGAGCAGCAGGGCCGCGGTTATCGGGTACCACAAACTCGCGCTTAATGATCACGGAATAGCATATATAGCGGTTCCTAATGCACTTAGCCCCTATTACCGAACGCTCAGAACGGTCATGGAACTGGCGGGTCAGTGGACCATCGAAACCGAAGTGCCCTACACACCGCGTGAATTATTAAGCTCCGCGGCCGCGGCCGGTTTCTCGCGGGTCGAGCTGATCGGTCTTACGGAGACAGGAAAGGATGTTACAGCCAGCGGCCTGGCCCTGGGCTCGGTAGCGCTCAATACCATGCCTGCCGCCCTGAGCGGGGCAATAAGAAGAAGCAAGCTGTTTAGAAAACTGAAGAGAAGCATCGTGCCGGCGGGCGCCGGCCTGGGGATGGATCTGAGAAAATTCGTTTGTGAAAAAGCCGAAGAAATTAAGAATTCCTCCGGCGAATACTTCGTCAAAAAAAACCTCAAAGACCGTTTGAGTTCCAATATCGTATTGCTCGGATTCATGGAAGGAACGGATAAATCCAAAGCAGCAAATACAAAGATCAGCATCGTCCTCCCTACCCATAACAGCTCAAAATACTTAAGGCAGTCTATCGACAGCTGCCTTGACCAGACCTACGGGAACATCGAGCTCATCATTGTGGACGACGCCTCTACCGACGGGACACCCGCGCTGATCGCTTCGTACAAGGACAAGAGAATAACCGTTCTCAGGCACGCTAAGAACGAGGGGCTTCCCGCGGCTTTAAATACAGGTTTCAAAGTTTCAACAGGGGCTTACCTGACCTGGACCTCCGATGATAATTACTATCTCCCCGGGGCCCTGGAAAAGCTCGTCGGGCATCTGCGTTCATCCGCTGGGAGCGATTTCGTCTACTCCGATTACTGGGGGTATTACCAGGACACCGGCAAAAAAGAATACCGGATACTCCCCGAACTGCTTAACCTCAGGGAGCTAAACGAGGTCGGGCCCTGCTTCCTTTATACGCGAAGGGTTCACGATGCGCTCGGTGAATACAGCAAAAAATATATTTACGTTGAAGACTACGATTACTGGATAAGAATAGCGAAACTTTTCAAAACTACCCACTACCCGGAACCCCTGTATGTCTACAGAGAACACGCGGGATCCCTAAAGGCGACAAAGAGGCCTCTGATACTGTTCTCCGACGCGATGCTGAAATACCATCACGGGTATTCTTCGTTGTTCTCGCTCGGGGAAGCGACAGCGTATTTCTTCTACAGCATCCTTGTAAAGCCTCTCGCCAGGCCCGGAGTCACTTTTGAAGGATCCGGGCGGACGCTGGCAACGGCTTTTACAAAGATATTTTCGCCGCCGTTCACGCTGACGGTTTCGATCATATTCGCGCCATTGTGCTATTCGGCCGTAAAATGCCGCGGCTATCTGCTTGGTTCCGTCAAAGAAATAACCAGGTTCCTGTTCTCCCGCAAGTCCCGGCTGGCGGCGCTGGTAAGCGTTCCTGCCACCAGGAACATACTTTACATAAATCCGACCCTCGTTCTGGGAGGCACGGGAAGGTTGATGGTCAATATCGTCAAAAGCACAAGAGGTAACATTTTCACTTTTCACACCGCGACTACCGAGCCTTCCGAGAATGAATTCGAAAACAGGTTCAAGCCGTATTATAAAAATATCCTTATCACGCTAAGATGGGTCAAGAACCAGGCCATATGCGACTATTATCTGGCCAAAATGATCGCCAGGCTGAATATAGATATCGTGGCCGTCTCCAACGCCGTTGAGGGCTATAGATTTCTGTCCCCGCTAAGATCAAAACACCCGTCCGTCCGGACTTTCGACATCATGCATGCCGAAGGCAGCCCCGGAGCGTGGCCGGAGTTCGCGAAGTACGCGCCCCTGCTGGACGCGAGGGTCTGCGTGAGCGAACACCTTAAGAGTTACGTGCTGGACCAGTACGCGAAAAATGGCGTGGAGTCTAAGTACCGCGACAGGGTTGTGAGCATACACAACGCCGTAGATGCAGTCCGGCTGGACCCAGCCGGTTATCCCAGGAATATTTTCAAAAGAAAGCACGGCTTGCCAGAAAATTCTATTATAATAACTTATCTGGGACGGTTCGGAGTGGTTAAGAACCCTCTGCTTTTCGTGACTATCGCTAAACACATATTATCCGGCCTGAGAGGCCGCGATATAAGGTTCGTTATGGCCGGCAGCGGCGAGGAGATGGAAAGGATAGTTATAGCTCTAAAGAAATATGCCATCGAAAAATATTTTACCCTGACGGGTGTGTTGGACGACGGGGGTATAACGGAGCTGCTGTCGGATACATTTTCCTTGTTCATCACGTCCGTCAACGAAGGCATCCCCTTCTCGGCCATTGAAGCGATGTCCATGGGCATACCCGTATTGAGCATGGACGTCGGCGGTATGAGCGAGCTGATAAAAGACGGCTCCAACGGCTTTCTCATCAAGCAGCACGAAGACATCGCGAACGTTTTTCTTGACCGTGTCGGCAAAATGATCGGTGACGTAAGCTATTACGCTCGTTTGTCCGGACAGGCAAGAACTGACATATTGGCTGATTTCTCTTTTAACTCGATGGGCAGGAAATATGAGGCGTTGTTCAAGGAATTATTGGCGGGCCGGGAACAAGAAAATGGATAAGATCAGGGTATTGCACTTAATTCAGAATTTAAACATCGGGGGTCTCGAACGGATCGCGGCACAGATAGCGGCCGGCCTCGATCAAAGCAGGTTCGAAGCCGAGCTGTGGTGCCTCTCCGGAGGCGGGCCACTGGAACACCTTTTAGGCAACTCTGTGCCCGTACGGACGTTTGACTACAAGCGCTATCTTTTTCCCGGCAACTTACTCTCGCTCTCGATCGAGATAAGAAAAGGACGGTTCGATATCGTGCACACGCACAGCTACGCGCCCGGGATCATGGGAAGGATATCGGCAAAAGCCGCGGGGATAAGAATAATCTTCCATCATCATCACTCTATCTCTGCCTCCATGATGAACACGCGGCACAGGGTATGCGAACAGTTCGTCACCGGTTTTTTAACCGATGAGGTTATCGCCTGTTCCGAAGCGGCCAGGGAATTCATCGTGCGTGAAAAATTCGTCAAAAACGACAAAGTCACGGTCATTTATAACGGCGTTCCCGATGAATTCGAAAAAAACTCAGGCCTCGCGGAGGAACTCAAGCTCGAGCTCGGCGTAAACGACGAAACGGTTCTCACCGCCGTAGGCTCGCTGACATCCGTAAAAGGCCATATCTACCTTCTTGAAGCCGTCAGGATCATGCTCGGGTCGGGTCTTAAAGTAAAGTTGATCATCGTGGGTTCGGGTCCCGAAAGGGAAGCGCTTGAGAGCCGTATTTCAGAATACGGCCTCTCGGGCAGCGCAATACTGGCCGGCGCCCGGGAAGACGTCAGGCCATACCTCGAGATAGCCGATATCTTCGTTCTGCCGTCGCTGCTGGAAAGCATGTCGATAAGTTCGGTTGAAGCTATGGCCAAGCGCCTTCCGGTGATCGCGAGCCGCACGGGCGGTGTGACGGAAGTCGTAAACGACGGTGAAACGGGGATACTGGTCAATCCCGCTGACCCGGCGCAGCTGGCCGGAGCCATAGAGGGCCTTATGAAGGACAGGCCCGCCAGGGAGTTAATGGGAGAAAAAGGCTATGCCAGATACAGGAATATGTTTACTCTGGCGGGAATGATAGACAATATCCAGGGCCTATACACGGCTTTTTACGAATCAAAAATTAAACACGCTCAAACACGCCGAAGTAAGTTACAATATCCTTAAAAGAACAAGGAGCCGTAGAAATGGAAAAGATCAGCGTCGCCTTGATTGTAAAGAACCAGGAAGAACACATACGCGAATGCCTCGAATCGCTCAAGTGGGCAGACGAGATAGTTGTTCTAGACGGCAAGAGCACGGACAGGACAGTCGCCATATGCCGTGAATTCACCGAAAAGGTCATAATCCGTGAAGGGTTCGTGAGCTTTAACATAGAGCGGCAGGCGTTGCTCGACAGTACCAGTTATAAATGGGTCTTTATGGTAGACGGCGATATGGTAGTGCCCCCGGAGCTCGCCGCGGAGATCAGGCAGGTGCTGGCAAACCCCTCCTGCTCGGCCTATAATATGAGGGCGCTTACTTATCTCTGGGGACAACCGGTCAGGCACTCCGGGTGGTTCGAGCCTACTTACCTGAGGCTTTTTAACAAGGAAAAGGGAGGCTACGACACGAAACTCCAGTACCTCGATCTTTTCATAGTTAGGGAGGGAACGACGGGCGTACTGAAGAACCACCTGCTGCACTACGGCTATAAGGATTTCAGGGAATACCTGGAAAAGATAAACCGCTATACCTCGCTTGACGCCCGGGACCTGCTGTCCAAGGGCAGAAAGTTCGCGATATGGAAGGTTCTCGTACGCCCGGGAATTATATTCTGCGACAGGTATTTCTACAAGCTGGGCTTTCTCGACGGCATCGTGGGATTGGTAATAGCGGTCTTTACAACGTTCACGTACATTATTTCTTATTTCAAGCTTTGGGAGCTCCGTCGAAAATGATAAACGTTCTATACTGGTCTAACTATTCCACACTCACGCAGGGCGGGCAGAAAAGCCTTTATTACATCCTGCGGGATATCGACCGGTCAAAATATTCGCCGGTGCTCGCCTGCCGGGAAGAAGGCGAGCTTACCGGTAAAGCGCGGGAGCTCGGGATAACTGTAGAACTGTTGAGATTACCGTGCGGAATGCGGCTGCGTTATCTGTTCGATATAATAGTCTTTTTAAAATTGTTGTTAAGGGTCTTAGACAGGCACGGCGTAAAGATAATTCATTCCGAGGAATTGACCGTCGCTTTCATGGCCTTCTTTTTAAAACCGCTGCGCCGCGTAAAGGTCATCTGGCACGTGAGGGTATTGTGGGATCTCCCGTTCCAGAAGAGGGTCGGTCTGGCAGTCTCCGACGCGGTCGTCTGCGTTTCGAACGCGGTAAAGGAAAGTTTTCGTTCCGGGTCGCGAAAAATTCTCGTCATACACAACGGCATTAACTCCGACGAGTTTCGACCGTCGCAGGACAAGATTTCTTCCGACCGTTTCTCCGATTCCGACGTGCTCGTCGGCCAGGCAGGAACCCTGATCGAACACAAAAAAACCCACGTTCTCCTGCGGGCGGTTCCAGAGGTGCTGAAGAAGCACCCGGCCGTAAAATTCATTATCGTAGGACGCGGGGAACCGGAATACTCAAGATCTCTGGAAACTTTAGCGGGCGGGCTCGGCATTTCCGCGAGCGTGATATTCTGGGGAGAAGAAAAGAACATCGCGCCGCTGCTCAACAGGATAGACATCATCTGCCTGCTGTCTAAAAACGAGGGACTTTCCAGGATGCTTCTCGAGGCCATGTGCCTCGAAAAACCCATAGTCGCGTCCGACATTTCCCAGAACCGCGAGCTGATAATCCAGGGCGTAACCGGGCTTACGGCAAAGCTCGACTGCCCGGAGGATACCGCCTCGCGGATCATAACGCTGCTCGACGACCGGGCCTACGCGTCTTCACTCGGCAAAGCGGCGAGAGAATTCGCGGCGAAGAATTTTTCGCTCAACAAGACCACGTCGCTCATCGAAAATCTTTACGAATCACTGACGGCGGCAAGATGAAAGAATTAACAAAAAGAATATATTTTTTATTGAGAGCCGGCGCGCTGAGGCTTCTGCCGAGACCAGCGAAGGGAACTCTTCCGGAACGCGAGGATCTGCGCATACTCGTGATACGCCTTGACAGGCTAGGCGACCTGATACTGTCAACGCCGGTCTTCCGTATACTGAGGAACTCATTTCCCAAAGCCGTTATTCACGCTCTGGTTACTGAAGCTAACGCGGACCTCATCGGCGGCGACCCGAACCTCAACGCGGTTCTCACCTATAAAGGTTTTAACCCGGCCCGGGCCGCGCTCCGAGACAGGTACGACCTGGTCATTGACCTGATAAACTCTCACGAACTGAAAACTGCCCTGCTCACCCGCTCTCTGAACGCGCCTTACTCGATAGGCTTCGATGTAAAGAGCAGGGGCGTATTTTTCACCGACCCCGTCAGGCCTTCCGCGCAAAGAAAACATTTTGTTGAGTTCATCCCTGACATCCTCTCCCCCCTCGGCCTCAGTATTGAAAAAGGGCTCGAGCCCCGTCTATACGTTAAGGACGCGCAAATCAAGGCCGGGGCCTCTTTCCTCTCGCTCAAGGGAATCGAAACTCGGGACTTTGTGATATCTATCCATCCTGGAGGCTTCTACGCTTCCCAGCGTTGGCCGCGAGAATATTTTGCCGGTCTTATAGGTATGATTAATGCATACCGGCCGAAAGCCAAGTTCCTTCTACTGGGCAGCGCAATAGAACGGAGGCTTATTGATGATATATTCCGCTCTCTCGAATATACGACCGCGAATAGCACGGCCGTAAGAGGGGAAAACGGCACTGGCGCGGTAGCGGCTTTGCTGTCATTATCGGGCCTCTTCATAGGGAACAACTCGGGCCTTCTGCACGCGGCCGCGGCCTTGAAGGTACCCACGGTCTCTTTCATGGGGCCTACGGTCCCGTGGCTCTGGCGTCCCCGTGGGCCGGCTGAGCGAAATATCGTTTTTAGAAAAGAACTGCTTTGCAGCCCTTGCAATAAGGGACAATGCGCGGAACATTCCTGCATGAGATCGATAACCCCGGGCGAGGTTTTTGCAGCGCTCAAACCTTTGTTGGATCGACTTATGGAGGAAGCTTAGTGAACAGGATGATCACCAGCGAGACTTACGATGATGTCATCAAGAGGGAAGGCCTTGAATTCCAGATACAAAATTATTTCGAACCCGCGGACGCTTTTCACAGAACAAGGATCGAGATAATCATGAACGCCCTGAAGCCGGAACCGGGAGAATCTATTTTAGATATCGGCTGCGGCGTGGGCACCTTCGCTTTCCATTGCGCGAAAGCCGGGGCAAGAGCGACTGGCATCGATTATTCCTTGGAATCGATCAAAGCCGCTAAAGAGATAACCGCCCGCTACACACTGCCAGGCCGCGCTGATTTTCTCGCGGGCGACGCGTTGAAGCTGCCTTTCGATGATTCGTCATTCGACAAGTTAGTAGCGGCGGATTTTATCGAACACATAACGGACAGGGAAAAACAGGCTTTATGCAGCGAGATGCACCGGGTGCTGAAAACGAGCGGAGTCGCCGTTATTTTTACTCCCAATAAGATCAGGGAAGACCTGGGACTTATGCTTTCCACAGTGAGGCACTACCTGTACGGCAGAAAGATACCTTTCAACGACCTTCATTACGGCTTGATAACTAAATGGGAGTTCAATAAAATACTCATTAACTCGGGTTTTGGTTATAAGTTCGGGTTTTACGATATCGACCGTCCTGGCCTCGCCCGCGTACCTTTGTTGAACTCGCTACTCGCTGATAATATGCTCTGGATAGCGTCAAAATTATGACTACGATTAAACTAAACGGGCCTTACGGCAATATCCTTATCGTGATAGTCGCGGGTATCGGCGACTTTATGGAGTCTATATCGTCGCTTAAGAATGTAAGAGATTCCTATCCTGAAGCTGAAATTTCCCTGCTCGTATCTTCGAAGGTATATGAGTATGCGAAGCAGTGCCCTTATTCGGACGCTGTATATTCCTTCCCGGTTTCCCGCGGCAGAGGTTTTGCCCCGGGCGGCCTAAAAAGCGCCGCCCGCTATTTGAGCCTCATAACCGAATTGAGAAAGCGGAGGTTCGACGCGGCCATCGACCTCTATGAAGTTTCTACCTTCGGAGGAGCGCTTAGAATGGCCCTCCTTTTTAAAGGATCCGGTATAAGGAATACCTTCGGCAGGAACACGGGCGGCAGAGGATTATTCTTTACCTCGGCACTGGAGGAAAAAGACGGCGAGAAATTCAACCAGGCGCATTATTTTAACGGGCTTGCCCGGCTTTTTACGGGAAAAGATGTTATAGAAAGAGCTCTGCCATGGATAAGCCCGCCAGATGAAAAAACCGTTGACGAATTGTTAAAGGAATGGGGGATTACCCCTGCCGAAAAGATCATGCTGATAAACCCAGGTTCTGACAGGCCTACCAGGAGATGGTTCCCGGATAATTTCGCAAGGGTCATAGACTATTTCTCGGCCTGCTATCAGCTCAAGACCGTGCTCACGGGCAGCGCGGCTGAGGTCGCTGCTGTCGAAGAGATAGCCGGGCTCGCAAGGGTTAAGATTTTTTCCGCTGCCGGCAGACTGAGCGTAGGCGGGCTGGCCGCCCTTGTCCGGCGTTCGGAGATCCTGTTTACCACCAACAGCGCCGCCATGCACTTAGCCGGGCTCTTCGGCACTCCTTTCGTTGCGGTGGCGGGCTCAGGTGACCCGTTCAGGGACCGTCCGCAGGGTGACGAACATAAAATGTCGATACTATGGAAGAAATTCGAGTGCAACCCCTGCGACAACTGGAAATGCGAGAAAAACACATATATGGAGTGCATGCGCCTGATATCGGCTGATGAAGTTATCGAGGCGGGCAGGCGACTGCTCGGCGGGAGCGGCTCGTGAGATATTTCACCGAGGCGGGCGAGAGCGAGAAAGAAGCTTTCAACGCTTTCATAGCCGCGTCCGAGAGAGGCCACGTCTTCCAATCCTGGGAATGGGGAGAGTTGAAGAAAGGCGACGGCTGGCGGCCCTACCGTTTCATCGTCAGGGACGGCACGGTCATCAAGGCGGCGGCCACGATTCTCGAAAAGATACTGCCCGGCGGCTACTCGGTATTCCACGCCCCGCGCGGACCAGTTCTTGACTATTCCGATGCCGCCACGCTTGATTTTTTTTTCGCCGCTTTAAAAAGGTTCTGCTCGTCGCGGCGCAAGGCGATACTCCTGCAGATAGACCCGGATATCAGGCAGAGCGACGCGGCCGCCAAAGAACAACTCATACGCAACGGCTTCTTGCACAGACCGAGCGGCCTTTTCTACATTACGCAGCCGAACCACGTATTCAGGCTTGACATCAGCCCCGCCGCGGATGTCCTGTACTCGAGATTTTCTTCTTCGACGCGCAGGAACATCCGCATAGCGCAGAACGGAAAAGTCGAGGTAGAGGCCAGAGATGATCGCGCGGCGGTAAAGATATTCTACCGCCTGCTCGCCCTGACGGGCAGGAGAAAGCATTTTCTCATACGCTCCTTCAATTACCAAAAACGAATCTACGAGAGCTTCATCAGGAACGGTTACGGAAAGGTATTTTTAGCAAAATACGGAGGCCGATACATCGCGGCCAGGCTCGCCCTGAAGTTCGGAAGCAAGTGCTGGGACATGTACGCGGGCTCGGACAGAAAGCACGCTGAGCTCAAAGCCAGCCACCTGCTGGTATGGGAGATGATAAACTGGGCGAGGTCGTCAGGCTGCAGCGTCTTTGATTTCCGCGGCGCTGGCTCCTGGGACGACCCGAGCCATCCTGACAGGGGCATATATGATTTCAAGGCCAAGTTCGGTCCGGAACTCATTGAGTTCATAGGAGAATACTATTTCATATTCAACAGTGCGCTTTACTCGAAATATGAATCTCTACACGAACTGCTTCAAAAATTGATCAAGCTTCCCGGGAAAATATTGCGCCTCCTTAGCCGCCCGAATAATCTTGAAAAGCTGGCACGGCTTACGTTCGACAAGTACGGCGAAAAGGAGGAGCTCGAGGAATACTCCCGCAGGGCGATTGCGGAAGGGCTCGGGTTTGAAGAAAAATTCGTGACAAAGTATCTCAAACTTTCGGGAACGGTTCTCGTAGAGGGATGCGGCGCGGGAAGGGAATCCATTCATCTGGCAAAAAAAGGTTTCAACGTGACGGGAGTGGACTTTCAGCCGAAGATGATCGGGGCGGCTAAAGCGAATGCCGGAAAAATGGTAGTAACGGCGGATTTTGAACAGATGAACGCCTTGAAACTTTCCTTCCCCGACAAGACGTTCGACGCCGTGCTGATGTTCGGCTCTATCCTCGGTTACATCCCGGGCAGGAACAACCGCTTAAGAACTCTTAAAGAGGCGAACAGGGTCTTAAAGAACGGGGGAGTTATATTGATATCGGTTCCCTCGAAGAACTGCGCTTTAAAATACCGCCTGTATTATTTCGTTATGGACAACCTCCGGCGGTTATTCGACACTCTCGGATTTGCCGTCCTGGAGACTGGCGATAGGATAGTCCGCAAGGTAAGCGGGGATGTCGTTTCAAAAGGCGGTTGTTTCTTTCATATGTTCTCGCTGCCTGAGATGCGGGAAGACTTGAAGGCTTCCGGTTTCGAGCTCGTGGAAGCATCATCAAGAAAAGAGATATTGAACGGCTCCGCGGACCCGGCGGGTCCCGAGAGCGATTATTTCATGTATTTCAGCGCGAAGGTGAACAGGTGATGGAACGAAAAATTAAAATACTACAGGTAATTACCCGGCTCGACAAAGGCGGCTCCGCGGAACTCGCGCTGCTCGCCTGCCGTAAGATCGATCCCGCCAGGTTCGAGCCTGTTCTCGTTTACGGCGGCGCGTCCGGAGGGGATTACTATACCGGCGGCGTGACCAGGGTGAACCTGCCAGCTCTCGTAAGAGAGATCTCGCCGTTGAAGGACTTTATCGCGTTCTGCAGGCTTTTTCTTCTTTTAAAAAAAGAACAGCCCGACATCGTTCAGACTAATTCTTCCAAAGCGGGATTTATCGGCAGGTGGTCCGCCTGGCTGTATAACCTGGTTGTACGGGTCAAGGGCTCCGCTTCCCGGGAGGGCGGACGGTCGCCAAGGACTATCAAGATCGTTCACATGCCGCACGGCCACGTTTTCTACGGCTACGGTTTCGGCAACATTAAGACTGTTCTTTTCATCGCGCTGGAAAAACTTAGTGCCAAAATAACCGACAAACTGATCGCGGTCAGCGAGGGTGAAAAAAATGAGTCCCTCTTTCTGGGGGTAGGTAAACCGGGGCAGTGGGTCGTTATTCCTCCGGGGACCAGCTTGGCGGGGCTGGACCCGTCCGCTGTTAAAGATATGGTGCGCCGTGAACTCGGCATACCGCAGAACGCTATTGTCGTCGGTACCGCCGCCAGGTTCGAACCCGTAAAGGGCATAATTCATCTCATGGAAGCAGCGGCCCTGGTTCAAAAGCTTGCCGGCGGGGACGTACGCTTCCTCTTCATTGGAGACGGCAGCCTGAAAAAAGAACTGGAATCGCGTGCGGCGGCGCTCGGTTTGAGCGGCAAATCAATTTTTACAGGTATGTCGAGTGAAGTCGAACGCATGATGTGCGCCCTCGATATATACGTTCAGCCTTCGCTCAACGAAGGCCTGGGCAAAACTCTTGTGCTTGCCCACTCGCTGGGCCTGCCGATAGTGGCGAGTCGAGTGCAGGGCATACCGGACGTGGTGCTCGACGCGAAGACGGGTTTCCTGGTGCGGTCGACAGACGACGGTGAACTCGCGGCAAAGCTCCTCGAGCTCATTGCTGACCCGGAACTCAGGAATAGGATGGGAAAAGCCGGAAAAGAATGGGTAACTAGAAAAGAAGACGGACTGCCGTATTTTGGAGAAGAGAGGACCATATCGCTGCTGGAAAAACTCTATGAAAGATTGCTTGGTTAGACTATTCATCGCCTCCGTGTTTTTATCGATTGCTGGGCTGCCTATATCGGCGCAGCGCGACAGCTTCCAGACGCTCTCGTGCATAATGCACGTTCACAGCCGGTACAGCGGCATGAAAAACGGAAAGTCGCTTTACGATATCGTAAACGAAGCCAGGGCCAAGGGGATTAACGTTGTCATAACCAGTGACAAAGACCTCCTGCGGTGGGAGTACGGCTTCTGGCCGCTCTCTAACCTGGTGAAGGCTACTTATTCCTTTCCATCGGTCCTTTCCATCGGCCCCGGGAAATATCTCGATGACATAAACAAGCTGGAAAAGCGATTCCCGGATATGACCGTTATCCCCGGGGTGGAATCGGCCCCGTTCTATTACTGGAAGGGAAACCCTCTTAGCGGGAACCTCGAAATGCATGGGTGGCATAAACACATGCTCATCACGGGCCTGGAAAACCCGGGAGATTATGAAAATCTTCCCGTTGTATCAAACACGGGAGCAGGAGCTTTCAACGGTTTCAAACTGTGGCCGCTGCTTCTCTTCATCACCGCGTTTTTTGTCCGCAGAAAAAAAACCGCCGCGGCGCTTACCGTTGCCTCAGTAATTTTGATGTTCAACTACTATCCTTTCAGAGATTTTGAATTCAACAATTATTCCGGCGACCAGGGAGAAAAGCCTTACCAGAAACTCATCGATTATGTGAACTCGAAGGGCGGGTTGATCTTCTGGGCCCATCCGGAGGCCGTAAATGCCGAAACCCCGAGAAAATTCGGCCGCGTCACCGTCTCTACTCCCCGTTACGCGAAAAGCATACTGGACACGTTCAATTATACCGGGTTCGCGATATTCTCAGAAGGCAGCCGGGAAACGGGGAACCCGGGCGGGTACTGGGACCAAGCCCTGATGCAGTACTGCGCGGGTACGAGAGAACGCCCGGTATGGGCCGTGGGAGAGCTCGATTACGGAGAGAATTCGCTGGGGATGGACCAGGTACAGAATATTCTCACCGCCAGGGACGGCTCGAGAGCGGCCGTGCTGGAAGCCCTCAAAAAAGGCAATTTCTATGTGAGCCAGCAGGATAAATGGGGGCTCCGACTTGACGAATATTATGTAACCAGCGGAAAACATACGGCGCTGTGCGGACAGGAGATCGGAAGGGAAGGTACGGTCTTTATCCATATGAATATATCAGCCACCGATGCCGGAGCTCACGGCATTAAGGTGTCGGTCATCCGTAACGGAAAGGTCGACAGGGTCCTTGAAGCGGCTACGCCTGTTGAACTGGTTTATGAAGACTCTGCGCCTGCCGCGGAGAAGGTTTATTACAGGATCTTCGCGGAAAGTGGTTTCCAGGCCTTAGCGACAAATCCCGTGTTCGCCAGGTAGAACATAAGGGTGAAATATTTTTTATTTTATGTTATAATTTAAGCATGATTTTAGCCGTGCATCAACCGCAATATATACCGTGGCTCGGTTATTTTCATAAGATCGCCGGTTGTGATCTTTTCATTTATCTTGACGACGTCCAGTACAAGAAACGCGAATTCCAGAACAGAAATAAGATAAAAACCGCTTCAGGACCTCTCTGGCTGACCGTGCCCGTCGTATCGAAAGGACAGTTCACGCAGAAGATCAAGGAAGTGAAGATCAACAACGAAACTGACTGGCCCGGCGAACATCTAAAGAGCATCGAGCACAACTATGCCAAAACCTCTCATTTCGATGAGCACCGGCGGTTTTTCCAGGCACTTTACCAAAAGAAGCACGAGATGCTCATAGACTTATCGATGGAGACGATCAACTATTGCCTAGGTTGCCTGAAGATCCAAACTCCGGTAAAAATGTCTTCCGAATTTAATATCACGAGCGCTTCCACCGAACGGATAATCGACTTGTGCAAGGCCGCCGGCGCCGACACTTACCTGTCCGGTTCGGGCGGCAGGGAGTATATGGACGTCTCCCTTTTCGAAAAGAACCGCATCAAGCTGGTTTTCCAGGAATTCAAGCACCCGCGGTACGAACAGCTTTTCTGCGGCTTCGAGCCTTACCTATCCATTGTCGACCTGATCTTCAATTGCGGCGAAAAAAGCCGCGGCATACTTTTAGGGAATTGACATGTACGAACAATACTGGAACCTCAAATTAAAACCTTTTGAAAACACTCCTGACCCGCGTTTTCTTTATTACTCGCCGCAGCATGAAGAGGGGCTCAACCGCATGCTCTACGTGGTCAAGGAAAGAAAAGGAGCGGGACTGCTTACGGGAGTTTACGGCTGCGGAAAAACGCTGCTGGCCAGGGCGCTGATGAGAGAGCTCGAAAACTCGGTCTATAAGGTAGCCATCATTTCGAACCCGAGGCTCGATGACGTCGAGATGCTGCGCATGATAGCTTACAACCTCGGAGTCACGGAGCCGCCGACGCGCAAGGCCGATATCCTCATCACGCTCGAAAGGGTGCTGCAGAACAACGTTAATGACGGCAAAAAGACGGTGGTAGTCATCGACGAAGCCCACGCGATCGAAGACAAGAATATCTTCGAAGAATTAAGGCTCCTGTTGAATTACCAGACGGAAGACAAGTTCCTGCTTACGCTGCTGCTCCTAGGCCAACCCGAACTCAAGGATAAGATCGAGATAAACAAACAGCTTAACCAGCGCATCGCGATGCGCTTTTTTCTTGAGCCCTTAAATCTTTCGGAGACCGAACATTACATCCATCACAGGCTTGAAGTAGCCGGAGGCTCCACAGCCCTTTTCACCCAGGACGCGATCGTGACTATCCACGAACGTTCGGGCGGGATACCCAGAAGGATCAATCAACTCTGCGATTCCTCTCTCCTGACAGGTTACGGCAAGAACGCAAAATCGGTAGACACGGAGCTCGTAGAGGAAACGATCAAAAGTTTGTCCCTATAAGTTATCCGGGATTTGTCCATAGGGCCTCATACGGTTCAGGTTTATTTCATTATAAAGAGGTGCACAATGAATATCCTCGCGATCGGCGCGCATCCCGATGATTTTGAATACGGATGCGGCGGGACGCTTTACAAGTACTCACAGGCTAAACACAAGATAAACCTGCTCGTGATGACAAGGGGGGACATGGGAGGCAAAGCTGACCTGCGCCAGAAGGAACAGGAGCGTTCGGCGAAGATCCTCAAAGCCAAGCTCTACTGGGGAAGATTTTCGGACACCCAGATACCCCTTCAGAAGGAAACGATCAACACGATCGAGTTCTTTATCAAGAAGATCAAGCCGAACTTTATTTTTTCGCTCTTTCCCAACGACACCCATCAGGACCACCGGACCGTGTCTCAAGCCACCGTCACCGCGACCCGCTACGTTCACAACGTGCTCTTCTACGAAACTCCGAGCACCATCGATTTCACGCCCGCGAGCGTATTCGTAGATATCGAGCGCGTCCTTAACAAGAAGCTCGAGCTCTTAAAAGCGCATAAGTCGCAGGTTTTTGCGACCAGGATCGCCAACCTTTCGATCCTCGAAGCTTCGCAGGCTACGGCTTTGTTCAGGGGCGTGCAGAACAGGGTCAAATATGCGGAGGCCTTCGTTCCGCTGCGCCTGGCCATGAATAACCTAAATGCATTCTAACGAACCCTGGCGGAAAGCCTATTATATCCTGCTCGTCATCCTGCTCGTTATGCTGCTCCAGCTAAAGGGCGGCACCTGGGCCTGGGCATTCAACATTCTTGACAAGACCTGGAACATCCGCTGGGTGTACGTCCTCCTTCTTTCGTTCATCATGGCGCAGTTGCTCACGCCCCTCGCGATCAGGCTTGCCTGGTACTTTAATATCCTGGACTATCCAAACGAGAGGAAACTGCACGGCAGCCCGGTGCCCAGGATAGGAGGACTCGCCATTTTCGTCTCGGTGCTCGCGGCAACGGTGAGGAACTATCAATTCTCCAGCGAGCTGACTTGGCTTATCGTAGGCGGTTCGATCATCTATGCTCTCGGGTTCATTGACGATATCCACCCGCTGACCTCTACCTTGCGTCTCTCGGTCCAGCTGGTGGCGTGCCTGGCGGTGATCAAAGGCGGGATATTGATAACGGTGATACCCTATTTCTGGCCGTTCTCTCATTTCCTCAGGATAGCTGTGACCGTCGTCTGGCTGATAGGGATGGCAAACGCGATCAATTTCCTTGACGGTATTGACGGACTGGTCTCCGGGATGATAGCCATCAGCGCCCTGCTCTTTTTTGCCATCGCATGGCCGACCAGGCAGAGTTACCTGGCATACCTTGTAATTGCTATGGCTGGAGCCTGCATCGGCTTTCTGCCCTATAACTGGAAACCGGCCAAGACCTTCATGGGAGACGCGAGCGCGACGTTTCTCGGCTTTATGATAGCCGGCACCGCTGTGATGGGCTCCTGGACTTACAAGAACGCCATGGTAGCGGTGGCGACGCCCCTGCTGATACTCGGTATACCTATTTTTGATATGATCTATACCACGGTATCGAGGTTCAAGAACCATCAGGTCAGGACCTTCAGGGAATGGCTAGAGTACACCGGGAGGGATCATTTCCACCACCGCCTCATCAACATCAAGCTCTCGGAGCAGCACACGGTGCTGTTCATCTGGATGCTGAATCTTTGCCTGGGCCTCGGCGCCGTTGTCATTCGGGACACGAACACCATGCATTCGATACTCGTGCTCACTCAATCGGTGATGATATTGCTTATCATAGCCGTGCTGATGATCTCCGGAAGACAGGTCAGCCGATGAAAATCAGTCAAGGGATCCTGACAGGAATTTAATAACATAACCATAGGAGCTGCGATGAAAACATTCGTTCTAGACACCAACGTCCTGCTGCATGACCCCGAAGCGATGTTCTCCTTCGGGAACAACCGTGTCGTAATCCCGATGACAGTGATCGAAGAGCTTGACGGCTTTAAACGCATCAACGACGAGCGCGGAAGGAGCGCGAGGCTAATCTCCCGCCGGCTTGACGGGCTGCGTTCGCAGGGGAAACTTTCCAACGGCGTAAAACTTAAGAACGGCGGGACGCTCATAATTGCGCTCGACGTCCAAGTTAAGCTGCCTGACGAATTGATCCTCTCTAAAGCCGACCATCACATACTCGGTGCGGCCATCCAGCTTCAGCAGAAAGGCGAAAAAGTCTTCTTCATCACCAAAGACATCAACCTGCGGATAAAAGCCGAAGCCCTCGGCCTTGAAGCTCAGGATTATGAAAAAGAAAAAGTAAAAGTCGAGGAACTTTACTCGGGCTGGCGCGAGATTAAGCTACCGTCCGACAAGATAGACCTTTTCTACAAGGACGGCAAACTCGCTTTGAAGAATGATTTTTACCCGAACGAAGGCATCATAGTAAAAGATGAAAACGGTTCGTCAAAAAGCGCGATCACGAAGTACAGCTCTCAGAAAAAAGCGCTGATACCTCTTTTTCACCTCAATTCCAACCCCTGGGGTCTCAAGGCCCTCAACATCGAGCAGCGTTTCGCCATAGAGTTGCTGCTCTGCAACGACGTTAACCTGGTAACGCTCATAGGCATACCCGGAGCTGGAAAAACACTGCTTTCTCTCGCTTGCGGCCTGCAAAAGACTGTCGAAGAAAAACAGTTCAGGCGCCTTTTCATTGCGAGGCCTATTATGCCCGTGGGAAGAGACATTGGTTTCCTGCCGGGATCAAAAGAAGAGAAACTCACTTCCTGGATGGGCGCTATTTACGACAATCTCGAATTCCTTGTCGACCGGTCGCACCCCGAAGAGAGAAGCGAAGATAAGGTACAATACTTCTTTACCACCGGCCAGATAGAGATAGAGGCACTCACCTACATCAGGGGTCGGTCTCTCCCTAACCAATACATAATAATAGACGACGCACAAAACCTCACGCCGCACGAGGTAAAGACCATAATCTCGCGGGCGGGAACCGGCACAAAGATCGTTATGACCGGCGACCCTTACCAGATCGACAACCCCTATCTTGACGCCTCCTCGAACGGACTGACCTATCTGGTGGAACGCTTCAAGGGGCAGGAGATGTTCGGCCATCTCAACTTTACGAAAAGCGAGCGCAGTAATCTCGCGGCCCTCGCCGCGGAACTGTTGTAGAGCGGCGATGATGACAGACAACAAATACGTTGACCTGCACATTCACACTAATTTTTCCGACGGCGTATTCACGCCCCAGGAAGTAGTGCGCCGGGCCAAAGCAGTGGGGCTCTCGGCGATAAGCATCACCGACCACGACTGTGTCGACGGGATGGACTCGGCGATCGAAGAAGGCCAAAAGCTCGGGATCGAAATCGTCCCAGGAGTGGAACTTTCCACTGAGGTGGAGTGCGTCGAAAGGAACGAGATGCACATTCTGGGTTACATGATCAACTGGAAGAACGAACAGTTCAGGGAGTCGCTCGCACTTTTCATGAAAAGCCGCCAGAAGCGCGCGCACCAGATCTTCGACAAGCTCTCAAAACTGGGGCTGCACCTCACAGATAAGCGCTTCACTTCCGTCACGGAAACCCGTTCCATAGGCCGGCTCCATTTCGCCAAGGCGCTCATAGAGGACGGTTACGTTTCTACCATAAACGAAGCTTTTCAAAAATACCTCTCTTTCGGCAGGCCCGCCTATGTCCCGAAATTCCACTTGAAACCCGACGAAGCGATCCGCATGATACTGCGCACCGGAGGCATACCTGTCCTGGCGCACCCCTTCTACGGGCATTATTCCAACAAGAACCTTCTTAAGGGACTTGTGCGTGACGGGCTGGCAGGCATAGAAGTCTGGCACAGCAAACACTCGCAGTCAACGGTAAACAGTTTTCTGTCCCTGGTGAAGGAAATGGGCCTCATAGCGACGGGCGGCTCTGACTGCCACGGCGGGTTCGGCAACGACCCCGCCACCATCGGAACGCTGAACATTCCTTACAGCGTGCTCACCGAACTTAAAAAACACAAACAGGAGATGGACAACAGGAATTACTCCATCCTGGTCCCTCCGGAGGAGGGCACGGCATGAAAACCATAAGAGCGGTCATTGACAGCCTCCGCCTCAAGCAGTGGACGAAAAACCTGTTGATCTTCGCCGGCATACTCTTCTCGCAGAACATCTTCGTTTTGCCCATGCTGATAAACGTACTATCGGCGTTCGCGATTTTCTGTTTGCTTTCAGGAGCCGTCTATCTCTTTAACGACATAGGCGATATCGAAAGGGATCGAAAACACCCGTTAAAATCGTTGAGGCCCCTGGCGTCGGGCAGGTTGAGCATCAGGGAAGCATTCATTGCTTTCACCGTGATAGTCGTAACCGGACTGGGAGCTTCGTTCTATCTCGGCCCGTATTTTTTCGCGGTCGCTCTGGGCTATGTTCTGCTCCAGATAGCTTATACTTTTTTTCTTAAATACGTGGTCATACTCGATGTGTTCGCGATCGCCGCAGGTTTCGTGCTCAGGGTCATCGCGGGAGCGGTGGTAATTGACGTAGACATTTCTTCGTGGCTGATAATCTGCACCATTCTCCTTTCGCTCTTTCTGGGTTTTTCAAAAAGAAGGCACGAGTTGGAATCACTCGACCAGAGCGCCAGAGAACACAGGAAAGTGCTGGGAGATTATTCGGTCTACCTGCTCGACCAGATGATCTCGGTTGTGACCGCTTCCACTGTAGTGTGCTATGCTCTTTACACAATGTCCGATGAAACCGTCTCAAAGTTCGGCACGACAAAACTTATTTTTACTGTCCCTTTTGTGCTTTACGGAATATTCAGATACCTCTACCTGGTCCACAAAAAAGGCGAAGGCGGCAATCCGGAGAACATACTTGTGAAGGACATTCCTCTCATAATAGATATATTTTTATGGGCGGCGACAGCCGCGTTCATACTCTACGTTTAAGGGATAAATAATGCCTAAATCAAAAGTAGCTGTTTTAAAGACCGGGCCCGGAACAGTCGTTGAAGATTACAAGAAGCTGATGCACCTCGCTGAGTACGAAAACTTCGTACCGAAAACTAATGACACCATGATTAAACTCAACCTCTCATGGACGAAGTATTTTCCAGCCTGCTCCTCCCAG
>Ga0265316_10000488_pt1 | contig 44940 bp, 30 predicted proteins | sample 4522metaG_FD_202092 | JGI IMG/M metagenome (GOLD analysis project Ga0265316, IMG submission 202092) | Rhizosphere microbial communities from Carex aquatilis grown in University of Washington, Seatle, WA, United States - 4-5-22 metaG | ecosystem: Host-associated > Plants > Roots > Rhizosphere >... | reverse complement strand
CGCGTGTGATAGACGCAGTGGTTTTGCCGATCAAATTTGATCATGGCCACAGCTTACCGGTCGGACAGCGGATCGTCTACATCCTCGGCCTTACGGCACGAGGTTTTACGTGGGAAGAATAAAAAAAGCGAGAGGATGGAGCCTCTCGCTGAAAGTATTGGTTCCGATCAGATCGCGATCGTTTGATCAAAGAGCCGCAGCAGCAGAGCCGAACGGACATGCAAGCCGTTCGCGGCCTGGCGGAAGTAGGCGGCGCGCGGGTCGCCGTCAACCTCTTCGGCGATCTCATCAATGCGCGGCAGCGGGTGCATGATCCTAGCGTCTTGCTTGAGCAGCTTGAGCGTTTCCGCATTGATCCGGTACTCGCTAAAATTGCGGGTACGGAGCGCGGGATCGGTCATGCGTTCGCGCTGAACGCGGGTCCAGTAAACGATATCCGCTTCGGGCAAAGCGGCGGCAACCGCTGTTTCTTCGCGAAACTCGATCCCGTGTTCACGGAGGTGCGCTTTGATATCGCCGCCGATGGACAACTCGGGCGGCGAAACGAAAATTATCTTCGTATCAAAACGCGAAAGCATATAGGCCAGCGACCGAACCGTGCGGCCGTTGGCCAGATCGCCGCCGATTACTACCGTCAAACCGTCGATCCGATGATCCGGACGCTCGGACCAAATGGTGTAAATGTCGAGGAGCGCCTGGGTTGGATGCTGGCCGCGGCCGTCGCCGGCGTTCAGGATATGGGTCGAGAGACCAAGCCGGTCGATGATGCCGGCCGCGCGATCCGAAGCGCCATCGTCCTTGTGCCGCAAGACAATGGCGTCCATCCCGTAACCGGCGATGACGAGGGTGCTGTCTTCGAGCGTCTCGCCCTTGGCGGCCGAAGAGAACTCGGCGGCGTTCTCGGTCGTGATCACATCCATCCCAAGGCGGTGCGCGGCCGTCTCGAACGAGATGCGGGTGCGCGTCGACGGTTCGTAGAAGAGCGTGCACATGATCCGGCCGGTCAACTTGTTTCTGAGTTCGCGCCGTCCGTCCGGAGTTTGAAGCATTTTAGCGACAACGCCAACCTCGGCAAATAGCCGTTCCAGGCTGGGGCGGTCGAACTGTTGGGAACGAAGTATGTGTTTCATTTTTATCACCTTTCAATGAGCGGTGGCTGAATGATGTATATCAGACCGGCGAATTTTGTCAAAATCCGGCTCGCCCCGCGGCATTGACATGGAGCAAAAAACTTGCTACGGTTTGGCTCCAAGGAGCACCTTGCGAAGGAGGAGAATATGCGGATCGTTCTTGGTTCGAACACTACGCAAAAACTTGACGCTTTGTCGATCGCCTGCGAAACGATGGGGATCAAGGCCGAAGTCCACGTTGTTAATTCGCCGTCGGGATAAAACGCGCAACCGGTCGGATTTGAGGAAACCTGCGCCGGCGCCGTTACCCGCGCTTTGAGCGCGCAGCTGGGACACGACGGAAGTTTTTCCGTTGGCATTGAAAGCGGGATATTCAGTTATAACGGCATTATACCCGTGATCGTCGACTTAGCGGTTGTGGTCGTGATCACTCCCGACGGACGACAGATCGTCACCACCTCGACCGGTATCCAGCTGCCGGAGGCGTGCGTCATCGAGGCGCAACAACGCGGGTTCGCGTCAACGACCGTCGGCCTGATCATGTCTGAGAAGTTCGGCGGCAACAAAGCCGATCCTCACACCACCGTTACCAAGGGCGCAATATCGCGAAAAGAAACGCTTGTCGTCGCCCTCATCGCCGCGCTCAAACAGCTCTAGAAAAAAATAGGAGACGGGAATGAATAATCAAACGAAAAAGATCGACGAACACGAACGATCCCCGCGCGCCGAAACGCAGCTTGAGATCGTTCACACGGAAAATGAGAGTGAACGCGAGCGTCGCCCGGAACCCTCGCCGAAGCGCCGAGGATGCGCCACGAGATTGCGCGCGCCGAAACGACCGACGCGCCGCGGAAGGTAGGAATCGAAACGCTTCAGGTACGAGAGCCTCATGGCTCTCTTTTTTTATCCGCCTTTACAAGGGGCGGTATCGGCCATAAGATTGAAGCATAAGATATTAACCAAGATCATATGGGCTTCATATATAACTTGAGCGCGCAGAAAGTGGGGAACTTCGAGGATAACGGCGATGTTTTCAGCATGAGCGGGCAGCATTTGGGAAAAGTGACGCCGGACGGCCATGTTATGAGCCTTTCGGGGCACCTCGCCGGCAACATCGACGGATCGGGGCGCGTCTTTGAGCAAGGCAAACACATTGGCACGGTTCACAGCGACGGTTCGATCTATGACCTTAACGGCCACCGGCTCGGCCATGCTGAAGCGCCGCATGCGGAATTCGGCGGCGCGGCGTTGCTGCTCTTGATCCGCTAAACGAGCTTTCACAAAAACACCCCGCCACGGGCGGGGTGTTTTTCTTTAATTGAAGCTTGTTTACTTTTTTACCGTACAAATAATATCGGTCGGGGCTTCCGTGCTGACGGCTTGTCCGTCTTTAACGGACAGGCTGATCGAGGCGGAGAAAGCGAATTCACCCTTCTTGGCGTCGGTATAGCTGTTAACGAATTTTTCGGTCGGCCCGACGCATGACAAATTATTATAACCGCCGTTCTTTATGTAATCCATTTGCTTGATGGCGGCTTCCTTTTGCTCGGCGGACAAGGTCTTGGAGATGAATAGGTTTTGATTTGCCGCCAGCTTGTCGATTCTGCAATCATCAAGTCCCTGGGTGCCGACGACTTCGTCGGTATTGTCGCTGCTCATGCCCAAGAGCGTTGCATGATATTTCATCCGCGCCGGCAAACAATTGGCGGTTAATTTGATGAAACAGTCGATATCGTCGCCGCAATCGACGATCTTTCCCTTTTGCGAGCCGGTGACGGCAACCACTTGCGGGATCTTTATGAGATTGGCGTTGCTTATTCCCAGCGCCATTTTGGCGATCAGGTCGGTCGCAAAAACATAGCGGCGTCCGTCCGTTTTGTTTATGTACCATGCAAACTCGTCGTCCGAGGCATGAACGACCATCCCGCCGTAAACGGCAAGCAATTTTTTATCAGCCGACACCTTGCCCGGACCGAACGGATCGTAACCGCCGACGATCTCGGTTTTGTCGTTAAAGCCGTCCTTGTCGGTATCGGCAACGGCCGGGTCGGTTCCCAGCATTTTTTCAACCGAATCCGGAAGGCCGTCATTATCGGTATCAAGCGACTTATCGGCGCCGGTCGCCTTCGGCAGCACCTTGGCCAGCGGAAATTTTTTCAGATCGGAGCTTTCAATTGTTACGATGTTCGTATACAAGAACCAATCCGTTGAGCCGTCATCAAGCGTCACCGCGTGCCGCAGATGATCGACCGGCGACACATACCATAACTTCCCGCCATTTTGCGTTTGGATAAGAAACCTCCCGTCGAACTTGGTTGCCGGTGCGGCGGACGCGATCAACGGAATAACCAGAACCGCGCCCATGAAAAGACCTAGCAAACGAGAGAATTTCTTCATATTAACAGAGAATTATTATGTTTAAATTATAACATTTATTAAAGCCTCCGTCTTGACCAATGGTTTCGACTCGACAACCGTTTAATTATTTGCTATATTCACAACGGCGCGAGCAATACCGTTCTCGCCGCAAATACCGGCTTTTGCCGGTATGGCCGTTTCCAGATTGCTAACAACTCGTCAGGGCCCATAGTAAAGTGGCATTACAGTCCGATGGACATCGGACAGGTCCGGGACAATGACATGAAATGTTCTGTATATATAGCATTATGCGCCAATGGCCGATATTATGTCGGTAGTAGCATTAATGTGGCGCAGAGGCTGAAAGAACATAACTCGGGCAAAACAAAATCACTCACCCATGTATTACCTGTTAAGCTCGTCTTTTCTCAAGAATTTGATGATGAGCCAACAGCGAGGCGCGCGGAATATGTACTTAAACAAAAGAAAAGTCGAGTGATTATTGAAAGAATTATCCAAGAAGGCAAAATTAAATTCTTGGGCCCATAGTAAAGTGGCATTACAGTCCGATGGACATCGGACAGGTCCGGGGCCGATCGATCTCTTTAACAATTTAAAAAACCAAGAATTATTTTCTTGGGCCCATAGTAAAGTGGCATTACATCTCCATGGCATGGAGAAGGTCCGGGTCCGATTCCCGGTGGGTCCACCAAAATCGCTTCGACGCAAGTCGAGGCGCTTTTGTTTTATCTTGGCATTACGGTCCGATGGACATCGGACAGGTCCGGGTCCGATTCCCGGTGGGTCCACCAAAAAATCCTACTCGTTGAGTAGGATTTTTTGTATCGAGCGAAGTTCGCTTGATCAAACCGGCCGGGAAAGGCATTCTTTGACTTTTTCCACGACGTCGTTCAGGCTCCAATTGGCTTTCACCAAATAATATGCCGGTTCGTTCTCCAAAATTTCATTGTTCACTCGATCGTCGGCGCTCTGGTTGGTAAGCATGATGACGGGAACCTTCTTGCCCCAGGCGTTATCTTCGCGCAATATTTTTAGCATCGTCATTCCGTCCATTTTGGGCATGATGATATCGAGAAGGATGACATCCGGCAGCTCTTTGCGGGCGACATTGAGACCATCTTTGCCGTCTTTGGCTTCAACAACGCGGAAGCCCTCGTGGGTGAATTTGTCCACCAGCGCTTTGCGCTGGGACGCTTCATCCTCGACGATAAGAATTTTTTTAGTTGATTCTTCCATACCCGGTGGCACAACTTCGATTATCAACTCGCGTTGAATCGCGTTGTGGGGTTTAATAATGGTTTGCTATTTTACCATGATATTTGATTTTATGCAGATAGAAACTATCGAAGTTGTTCCACCGGGCATAGTTTTTAACTATAGCACTAAATATGTTGCCAAGAAAGATTGTCAGAAAACGGAACCGGCGACCAGCGTGGTCGTTCCTTCTCTTTTCTTCATTCCCTCGAGCGGGATCATCAAATAAAAAGTCGTCCCCTTGTTAATCGCCGACTCGAACCAAATGTGCCCTTTGATATGCCTGACGATCGATTTCGTAAGATACAATCCCAAGCCGCTGCCGCTCACTTCTTTTTCTTTTGCGTTGTCCGCGCGGAAGAGTTTGGTGAATATTTTATCTTGCTGGCCTTCGGGAATGCCGCAGCCGGTGTCGGACACGATCATGACCAAACTTTCTTTTTTTATCGTTCGGCTTCCGACGCGCGCGTCTTTTTGTTCGATCGAGATTTTCAAATTAATACCGCCTCGCGACGGCGTATATTTGACCGCGTTTGAAACGATATTCTGCATTATTATCCGTAAAAGCTTCGGGTCAACCGAGACTTTTTTAAGATCGTCCGAGTATTTTTCACTGACATGCAATTTTTTCTCGCGTATTTGCTGGCTCATTTCATCAATTACCCCTTTGGAAAGGGCGACGATGTCGGTCGGCGCCGGTTCCACGGCCAGCACGCCCAGTTCGATCCGCGACGTGTTAAGCAGCGAATTGACAAGGGCGATCATGCGCTCGTTGCTTTTGTAAACTTCATTAAAATATTCTTTCTGTTTTTCATTTAACGGACCGACGTCTTCCGCGAGCAGCATTTCCAAGAACCATTTGATGCTCGTTGGCGGCGTGCGCAGCTGGTGCGAAGCCAGCGAAACGAATTCGCTTTTTGCCCTGTCGACCTCTTTCTCATCGGTTATGTCGCTGAAATTGTCGATGGCGCCGATGATCTTGCCTTGAAGCATGATGGGAGCGACGGCGATCGCGACCGGAAAACTGCTCCCGTCGCGGCGGGTATAAAAGTAGCAATTGCTTGTGGCGGTGCTGCCGGTGGTCGTATTTTTTCCGGCGGCGAGCGCAACGTACATGGGCCGTTTTTTCTCCGGAATTGGCGTTCCTTCTTCGCCAAGCATAGGAACGATATCGAACAATTTTTTGCCTTTTATTTCTTTAAACTGCCAACCGAGCATTTTTTCGGCCGATCGGCTCATGGCGATAACGCGGGCATCCTCGTCAACCGCGATCATGCCGGCGCCGATGCTCTCCAGCATGGCCGCTTCTTTTGCCGCCGTCGTTTCGAGTCTTTTTACGATCATCCTGATCCAAGTTAGATCGATGGCGATGATGATAAATAACAAAACCGTGACCAGCCAAATGCTTAAATCCAATATATCTTGCGCAAAAGAGATCTCTTCCCTGACAATGTCCTCGAGACGGCTGGCCTGGCTGGCCATTTCCGAACGGCTGGCCAGCAACTGGCCGATCAACTGCTGTTCAACGGCGCGCGATTTTGCGGCGTCGGTCTGCGTTGAATAATTCGCAAAAAGTTTTGCACCGATTTGATCGATGATATTTTCATTTTTTTCGATCAAAACGAGAAGCGCCGATTCGTCGTTGTTTTTGAAAATTTTGCCGGTCTGCGCGAGCAAGCCGTTGATCTTTTGACTCATCGAAAGCCATTGCCGGGCGGTGCTTTCTTTCCGATACAATAAATAATCGTCCAGAAAATTTGCCCTGTCGAAGACATTGGCGCGAAGATCGCTGACAACTCCCAGTTTCGATACATTCACTTGAGTTTGCACGACCGCGACAAAAGCAAATCCAACGATAAATATCGAGGCAAGGAAAGAAACGATGAAAACAATGACGACTCTGTTTCTCGCGTTCATAATGCGACACCGTTATTATATCAATTTTTTGTCAGTAAAAAAACTCCGCGCAGGCGGAGTTTTTTTACTCTAAATTGTCATTTGTTATTTCGTCGACGGCAATGAGGTGGGGGCGGTCGGCGCGGCGCCGGGCGCGGTTGCGCCGGGCGGCGTCGGTCCCGAAGCGCTGGCGGCGGCGGAGCCGGGCGCGATCTTGCCGGACTTCTCGTCCTGCAAGGTCTGCAAGCGCTGTTGAACGGTCTTGTCGTTCGGCGAATCCTTCAGGATGGCCTGGATCTGGGCAATGGCGTCATCCCACTTTTGCTGCTCTTCGTAAATGGCGGAAAGGAGCCATCGGGCGTTGGCAAAACTCGGCGTCTGAGAGACGAGGTATTCCAAAACCGATTGTGCCTTGTCCTTTTGGCCGTCGCGGTAATAGAGCATGGCCATTTCCAATCCGACGCCCGCGTCGTTGGGATAGGCCTGCATTACAGGCAGAAGCGCGGTGATCGCATCCTTGGTCTTCCCTTGAGCATCAAGGACCAGCGCTTTCTGATAAATAGCCGGAGCATAATCGGCCTTGAGGGAAAGCGCCTTGTCGAGCGCGGTGCCGGCGCTCACGAGTGCATCATCGATCTGCTTTTGAATATCGGCTTTGGCGGCGGCGTCTTTAGCTGAAGCGAGTCCGGAAGAATCCTTGGCGGCGACGGCCAGATAAACGCGGCCTTCCGAAGTGGGGTGTACCGGCGAGGTGGGATCGAGCGCGGCGGCTTGCTGGTCGGCTTGGATCGCGCTATCGGAGGCATTGGTCACATAAGGTATGATCGCCTCGTAGATGGCGCCGAGCTGGGCCCAGTTCTGAAGATTCTTTGGCGAGAGATCGGCGGCGGCGCGGGCGGCTTTGACCGCGGAGGCGGTCAGGTTTTGCACCTGATTGCCGCGAGCGGTAGCGTCCAGGTTGGTGTCGTTGATCACTTGCTGGATCTTCAAGAGGTAAGCCTGCGAGAGGTTTCTAGCGATCGAATCGGATTGCGGATTCATGCTGGCCGCGGTCTCGAGGTTGTTGATGACCCCGTCAATTTGCGTATTAGTGTTCTTCCCCACGGCGCTCACGAAATTGACATCGGCATAAAGTCGGGTGCCCTCGGTGAACCAGCCGGCGAGCGAGAGGACGATAAGGATGACGAAGGCGAAGGTAAGGACCAGGCCGGAGCGCGGCGACGATTCAAAGCTGACCTCGGCGCTTTCGGTGGAGGTGGCGCGGATGAGCAGAGCGAGCAAGAGCCAAAAAAGGAAGAGTGCGGCGAGCGAGGTTCCGTAAAAAAGCAATCCGGCGGCCGAGGCAAGCCATGCCGAGAACAAGATGAGCGAAAAAAGCCAAGCTTCTTCATCCTTCCGGCGCGAAGCGACGAGGTAAGCGATCGGCTTCCACAGCCCGATCACGAGAATGGCCAGCCAAGCGACCAGTCCGGCCAAACCCAAGGTTGCGGCGACGGTGGTTAAGTAAGAGGCGCCGCGGTCGAATTGCACGTACCACAAGGCGCTCTTGTTGAGTTCAAGCGTGCGATGCAAGGCGAAATCGGCGCCAAAAGTGCCCGGGCCGCTGCCAAAAATAGGATGGCCGAAAAGCGAATCGCGAGCAACGGAAAAGGACTGCGAAAACGACGGGAAAACCTCGGCCGGCGCGCGGATGGGCAAGGGAATGCTGACGGCGAGGAATAGAACGGTGATGACAAGAGCGATCATCGGAACGGCGAGCCAGTTGAGGCGGCGGATGGCCTGCGGCCGGACGATGGCGAAAATAAGGATCGCCAGCAAGCCCGCGATGATCACCATCCAAACGGGCCAAAAATCAATGACCGCCACGACGATGATCGACAAGGCGCCGGCAACGCCGATCGCAATGCGCCGCGCCAGCGCGTATTTGCTTTTGTCTTCGACGAGATAAGTCGTTGCGGCCATGACGGTGATGACGGCGGCATACAAGCCCAAAGTGACGGTCGAACCGATGAGATTAAAGGTCGCTGAAGTGATGGGCGGAATGATGTGCGCGCCGGCGAACTGCAAAAGGGCGTAAAGCGAAACAATGCCGCCCGCGACAATGGTGGTCAAGATCGCCCGCGGCGCAAAGCGGCGATGGCCGGGAATATTAACGACCACGAAAAATAACGCGGCCATGAGCAAGGTAGTCACTAGCGATTGGTATTCCTGCCCGCCGTCGCCGATGATGCCCACGTATTTTCCGCTTGAGATGAGCGCGGAAACAAGCACGACCGCGACAAGGATGAGCACGACCGGATTGGCCACGGTGCGGCGCAAGGATAATTTTTTCTCCACCAGCATCGAGCCGAGCCAGCAAAGGGCCGAAAGGCTCACCAGGGCCAAAAGAACGATCTGCTTGGGAAATTCCAGCGACTGGCTGGTATTAATAAGGAAAACGAGCGGCACGAGCGCCACGGCGGCGAGTGCGAGCCCCTCGGAAACGGCGCCAAGGGCGGCGGTTAATTTTTTTTGCGGCATAAGGCGCGGTTCTTTTGCCGGAGAAAGACCGGCCGATGAAAGGAATTCTGTGGACATATGAGGATTAAATATGATGACCCCAGTATAGCACATGAAATAAAAAATGGAACACGTTGCAAGCGGCATTATTGCGCCCTGCGGACGCCGTAATACCCCATGTTTTATGCTCCATTTTCCATTAAATTGAGCCGTCGGGCCGAGTCGGCTTGCCCGGTATCGACGCAGTTTTCATTCCGCCGACCGCCCCGATGGTCTTTGGAACTTTTTGCGTTGATACCGAGGTTCGCTCGGCCCGACGGCATTGGGTCGGATCATGCTTTCACCGCCCCGATGGTGTTGGCATGTTCCGGCGGAGTCTGATCGAACAGGGTTATAAGGCCTTTTCGATCAGTTCCGCATGTTGTGTGGCCTAAGGCGAAACGCCTTTTGGCCGAAAGAACTGTAAACCGGTACTGCGCTCTTCCGTTTCGCGATCTTGCTAAAGGATCGCGGTTTCATCCGTTCTTCCGTCGCATCCCCGCCCCCCGCATTCTTATTTATTCCTAGAATGTGGGGGGTGGAGATGCGAGTTAGGGAGTGGCGGTTGATGAGGTTGAAGTATCGGCGGTTGAAGCGGTGATCGGCGCGGCGGCGGTTGAGGTGTCGGGAGTTGCGGTCGTGGCGGTCGGCGTTGAGCTTGTGTCCGTCGGATCCGTTGCCGTTGCCGGCGCGGGTGTTGTCGCTACCGGAGCAGGAGTATTGGTATCAGGCGGAGTGTTCGTGTCAGGCGTTGGCGCGGTCGCTACCGGAGCCGGGGTATTGGTGTCAGGCGGAGTGTTCGTGTCGGGCGGGGTGTGAACGGTCGGAGGAGCGTCGGAGGCGGGAGGCGGAGCCGAAGGCGCGTTCACGTTTTGTTGGTTCGAAGGATTTTGATTCGAAAGCAATTGGTCGAGTTGCGTTTTGGTAATGCAAGTTTCGCCGCCGTTAGCCGCGTCGCCGACGCACAGCACCTTTTGGTGCGACTTGTTCATGAAGACCTCGTCAAAATAACCGCGGATCGCGGAAACGCGAGCGGCAACGAAGTCGGTGAGGAATTGTGCGCTGTTATTTATTTTGTCATTAATGATCGCGATGGGGTCATGCGGCGTTTCGGCTTGGATATTTGCAACAAGTTTGGAGAGGTCGTCGGTCGTCATGGTATACAAGCCAAGCATCGCTTGTTGTTCTTGAATCGCTTTTATTGCCGGTACGACCAAGCTGGCATAATCAAGACCCAACACATCTCCAAGCACCGGATCGTGGAACACCGTTTTAACCGAATCGGAGTAGATTGGCTGAACCTCTTGAGCAATAAAGCCCATATGCGTCTGACTGCGATCATAGCTCGAGAGACTGTTCCAATTATAATTAACCGGCCTAAGTCGCATTATATCGGCTAGCGTGTTATTGCTGAGATCGACAACGTTTTCCTTAAGGCGTGCGTCGGACGTACACATGGTCGCGTTGGCGCCGTTGCCGATCGAACAAGTAACGCTGCTTCCCTGGATCGTTACGGCTGACGCATTCCTAAGTGCAAAGGTACCGGTGCTGGCCCCGCCCATTGTGATCGTGTCAGCCGCGGCGTTGGTGCCGATACTGATGGTTTGGACGTTGGTGCCGGCGAGGGAACCGATGGAGATGGTGTGGGCGGCGGCATTGTTGCCGATGTTGATCGTGCCGCTCGCGCCGGCGGTGATGGCGACGGCCGAGGCGGTGGTGCCGCCGGCGAGCGTTAAGGTTTCCGACGCGGTGTTGGAACCGATGCCGATCACGTCGGCCGCGGCGTTGGTGCCGATGTTGATGGTCGTAAGGCGCGCCGTGCCGATCGCGATCGTGCCGTTACTCGTTGACGAAGAACCAACATCGATCGAGATGTTGCCGGCAGTGCCCGCGGCGGCGGTGCCGGTCGCGATCGTGAGCGCGCCGGAATTGGCGCCGCTGGTCGTGCCGCCCGCGCCGGTGGTAATTGAAATTCCGCCGCCGGTGGTGGAAGCGCCAGCCGCCGCGCCACCCGCGATCGTAACGGCGCCGCCCGCGCCGGTCGTCGTGCCGGCCGAGCCCTTAAGCACCAAAGCAACGCCGGCGTTGGTCGAGGAAGGAACCGCCGGGATGAGGGTCAGTGTTGTGCCCGCGGCGGTGGAGATGGTGGTGATGTCAGCGCCCGCTCCGCCCTTCAAGGCAAGGACGCCGGAGGCGCTGTTCAAAGTGGCGTTCGAGCCGTTAAGAGCGATCGTGCCGGCGGTATTGCCGATCGTAACGGCGTTTGCAAAAGCGCCGGTGCCGATGTTGATGGTCGTAAGGCGCGCCGTGCCGATTGCGATCGTGCCGTTACTCGTTGACGAAGAACCGACATCGATCGAGATGTTGCCGGCAGTGCCCGCGGCGGCGGTGCCGGTTGCGATCGTGAGCGCGCCGGAATTGGCGCCGCTGGTCGTGCCACCGGCACCGGTGGTAATTGAAATTCCGCCGCCGGTGGTGGAAGCGCCAGCCGCCGCGCCACCCGCGATCGTAACGGCGCCGCCGGCGCCGGTCGTGAAGCCGGCCGACGCGCTAAGAACAAGGTTTTCGCCGGCGCCGGTCGCGGTCGGGACGGCCGGAGCAATGGTAAAGCTGGTGCCCGGACCAGTGGCGATGGTGGTGATGTCAGCGCCCGCTCCGCCCTTCAAGGCAAGGACGCCGGAGGCGCTGTTCAAAGTGGCGTTCGAGCCGTTAAGAGCGATCGTGCCGGCGGTATTGCCGATCGTAACGGCGTTTGCAAAAGCGCCGGTGCCGATGTTGATGGTCGTAAGGCGCGCCGTGCCGATTGCGATCGTGCCGTTACTCGTTGACGAAGAACCGACATCGATCGAGATGTTGCCGGCAGTGCCAGCCGAAGCATTGCCCGTGGCAATCGCGATGGCACCGGTCGCGCCCGAGGCTTTGGCAATCGTATTGATCGCCATGGCGGAGCTCGTATTGTCCCCGGATTGGATTGTGAGGGTGCCGGCCGTTGTTTTCCAAGTGGAATTGCCATTCGTCGCCGTGAGGTTAAGAGCGCCGGCGGCGGTCAAGTTAAGGTCGCCGGAGGAAGTTGACCAAGTGGAAGTTGAAGTGGCGGTGATCCCGGCAACCGCGACGATCGCGCCCGAAGAATTGACCTGGAACAAGTCGCCGTTCCCAACGGTAAGGGCCGAGGCCGGGGTGGTATCGCCAATGCCGACATTGCCGGCGAAATAGTTACTGGCGGAGGAATTTTCGTAAATGCCCCAGGCGTTGGTCGCCTGAACTTGATCTATATAAAGGCCGTAACCGGTCACTATCGGGACGGTCCCGCCGTTAAGCGAAACATTGCCATAATAAGCCGTCGCGGTAGTTATGGTGCCGTTCGAATCGTTATATACATCGCTCGATACGCCCTCGGCGTCCGTCATGGTGCCGCTTCCCTTATTTTCCGCGAAAAAATTTCCGCCCCAAGCGGCCGCGAGAGTGCCTGAGCCAAGATGATCAACGGCCCCCTGAACGCCGCGCAGGCCGTAAGTGAAGTTCTGGGTATTGGTGCTCTTTGTCTCAACGTTACCCGTGATGCTTAACCGCGTGCCGGTGAGCGGAACAGTGTTGTCCATCATCAGCAAGGAGAACACGTTGGCTTCCCCCGAGTTCTGATTGTCGGTGCTGTTCATGATATTGACGTGGGGAACGAGGGAAAGCGTACAGCCGAAGAAACACGCGCTACCGACGGTCGCATTGTTGCCGAAAGCCTCGGACCCGCTGACCAACATATCGCCGTTCACGGTGGTGGTCATGCCGGTGTGGCCGATCGAGACCGCGGTGGCGTTGCCCGTACCGATATTCACGGACGAGGTGCCGCCCGCTGAGTCGAGAGTCAAGTTGGTTCCCGAGCCGCTGGTTATCGTCAGGGCGCCGGCGCCGAGAATAGAATTGTCCCAACCGGTGCCGATCGTGATGGCGTTCTCCGTGCCCGCGCCGCCGGTAATGGAGCCGATGTTCACGCCGTTAAGCGTGCCCGCGCCAACGCCGGCGCCGACGATGTTCAAGCCGTTCTGCGTGCCCGCGTTGGTCGCGTTGGTCGTAACAAGCAGACCGTTCTGCGTGCCGCCGGTCGTCATCGTGCCGGCCATTACCGCCACGCCGCTTGAAACGATCGCGCCGCTCGTTTGCGTCAGGTTCGGCATCTGGATGTTCGCGCCGTTCCAAGTGAGCGATCCGGCGGCGCTTAGCGTAAGCGCGCCCGAGGTGGGCATGTTCAAGCCGTTGATCACGGTCGTATTGACGGTGCCTTGCGACAAGGCGGCGGTCTCCAACTTGATGTCGCTCACCGTCGTGCCGGGCGTAATTGTTCCCTGGACAACGCGGAAACCGTTCCAAATGGCGCCGGCGCCGGCGGTGGTGCCGCCGGTCAGGTCGATGCGCTCAGCCGAGGCCTCAACGGCGTTAGCGCCGCCGACGTAAGTGATGCTCAAGGCATTGACCCCGGCCGTGGTCACAGCTTGTCCGACGTTCGTGATGTTCATCATGTCGACTCCGGGAACGGCGGTTGCCGATACCTGGATCGGCGAGTCGGCATCGACATTGAACTGCGTCTTGCCGCTGCCGTTCGGCTGGATGACCAAGTTGGCGTTTGCAAGCGTGGTGATCGAAGTGTCCCAACCGCCGCCGATGGCAATGGCGTTTTCGACGCCGGTCGAGCCGGTGATGGCGGCTATGTTGATACCGTTCAAGGTACCGGCGGAAATGCCGGCGCCGGCGATATTCAAACCGTTTTGCGTAATTGTTGAAAGCGCGCCAGTCGCTTGCGTGTTAACGTTAAAACCGCTCCAGGTGCAGGCGCCGCCCGAGCAGCCGGTTAGGGTTGGCGCATTGGCGGTAAAACCGTTCACCAACTTAAGACCGGTTCCGGAGGTGTTGAGCGATGAACCGACGTGGATACCATTGGTAATGGAGGTGGTGCCATTATTGTTGGTGGAGTTATCGGCAAAAATTATTTCAGCCGCTTCACCGGTTTCCGCGATCGTGTGAACAAAGGTCGAAGCATTGACGCGCAGGGTCGAACCGGTTGTCATCGCCGTTCCGCCGCCCAGAGTCAAACCAAATTGATTGGTGAGCGTACCCCAGTTCCAAGTGATCGCGTTATTGGCGTTCGCAATGGTCGCAGTGGTCGTAGCCGCGGCAATCTGATCAAGGCGCGCGCCGCCGCCGCCGCAAGATCCCCAAATGGGGGCGGTGCCTGAACCGGAAGTTTGCAAACATTGGGCGCCGGTCGAGGCGGCGGTTTCTTCAATTCCTCCGTTCGTGTCTTTGATATATAGAACACCGTTCGCGACCGCCGTGGTGACGCCTTTGAACTGAAGAGTTTGACCGGTGCGTCCAATGGCGACGGTTGTGGCATTTCCGGTGCCCACGTTCACGATCGAGGTGCCACCCGCGGAGTCGAGGGTCAGGTTGTTTCCCGAAGCGCTGTTGATCGTGAGCGCGCCGGAGTCGGTGATGGTGTTCGACGTAAAGGTGTCGGTGCCGATCTTGGAATTGGCGACAAAAGTGGCCACACCGGCGCCAGTTACTGACCATTGCGCATCGGTGAGCGCGAGGTCGGTGTTGGTCGCGGAGCCGAGCGTGATGACGGTGCCGGCCGTGGCGTTCGTGCCGATGTTGATCGTTTGCGCCCGCGCCGCCGTGCCTATTGCGATCGTGCCATTGCTCGTTGACGAGGTGCCGACGTCAATCGAGACGTTGCCGGCGGTGCCCGCGGCGGCATTGCCTGAGGCGATCGTGAGCGCGCCGGAATTGGCACCACTGGTCGTGCCGCCCGCGCCGGTGGTAATTGAAATTCCGCCGCCAACGGTGGAAGCGCCCGCCGCCGCGCCGCCCGCGATCGTAACGGCGCCGCCGGCGCCGGTCGTCGCGCCGGCCGAGCCCTTAAGCACCAAAGCAACGCCGGCGTTGGTCGAGGAAGGAACCGCCGGGATGAGGGTAAGGGTGGTGCCCGCGGCGGTTGAGAGGGTAGTGATGTCAGCGGTCGCTCCGCCCTTGAGCGCCAACACGCCGGTCGCGCTGTTCAAGGTGGCGTTCGAGCCGTTAAGAGCGATCGTGCCGGCGGTGTTGCCGATCGTAACGGCATTCGCAAAAGCGCCGGTGCCGATATTGACGGTCGTAAGACGGGCCGTGCCGATCGCGATCGTGCCGTTGCCGCTCGACGAAGTGCCGACATCGAGCGAGATGTTGCCGGCGGTGCCCGCGGAAGCGTTGCCCGTAGTGATCGCGATGGCGCCGGTCCCGCCCGCGACGGCCTTCGTGTTGATGGTCAGGGCGGAAGATGTGTTGTCTCCGGATTGGATCGTGAGCGTGCCGACCGTTGTTTTCCAAGTGGAATTGCCGTTCGTCGCCGTTAGGTTAAGCGCGCTGGCCCCGGTCAGGTTAAGGTCGCCTGTGGAAGTAGACCAGGTGGAAGTGGCGCCGCCAGTCAGGGTTAGGGCGTTCCCGGTCGTGATGAAAGACGATGCCGCGCCGGAAGCGATCGTCACGGCGCCGGCCGAAGCATTACCGATCGAGACCGTGCCGTTCGAAGTGCCGGTATTGATCTGAGTATTGAAGTTGGAAGTATCGTTAAGGCTTACCAAGGCGCCGGAGATGGTCGTGCCGGCCGTAAGCGTGAGCTTGCCCGAAGAATCGGTGACCGGGACAAAGGCCGACGAACCGCCGGCGTTCGAAACGGCGAGGCCGGAGAGCAAGTTGGAGTTGAAAGCATAGGGAGCCGAAAGCAGCCTCTTCCTTGGCGCGAGCGTTTCGTAGCTCGAGCCGTTATACATCTGAATTTCAAGGTAGCGGCTGTCGTCGTTGAAAATGCTCGATTGGAGTGCGTTCTGCGAAGAATAGGTGGTGTCGCCAAGCGGTATGGTGAAGACACCGTTAACCGGAGTGACGGAAACTTGGCTGGCGTTGGGAGCGGTGCAGCCGTTGGTACCCGTGCCCCAGCCGGACCAGACGCAATTGCCGCCGGCAAGCGAATCCCAAATGACGAAGCGCATGTTGGTGGCGGAAGTGATCGTCGCGCCGGCGGCGTTGGTCACGCGGGCCTGGTAGTTAACGAGAAGCGGAATGCCGGCGGCGGCTTGGGCGTTTTGCGCGGCAAAGCCCGTGACCGTCGCGACGACAAACAAAACGACGAAGCACGCGCGAAGGAGCGCTTGCATCAACGTTTTATTTGTAAGACGTTTAAACATTTTGTTTTATTTGGTTTTCGTTTTGATTTTTTCGTTCGTTCGTACATTTCCGACGGGATTGTCCATTGTCCATTGTTCATCCGTTCATCGTCCGTCGTTCATGATATTTCCCCGACCCCTCTTTGGTCCTCAGCCCTCATCAGGACAAACAACATTCAAAGAGGGGCGGGTTGCTCCGCCGTTTTGCGGAGGTCTCTCGCTATCGACGCACCGAAATCGATATTGAGAAACATTGAGAAAGAACTTTCCGGAGATCGACCATAACAAACCGTGCATCCCGCGTCCCTGGCCACATCGCGACCAAAGACGCGGGTGCTGACGCACACCGTTTCGTCTCCCATTGACTCCCGCTCTTAGGGGAAGCTTTGGAGAGAGAAAGCGATGCGCATCAACCCGTATGTTCAGCGTTTCAGGCCCCCCGGCCTTTCGCGCCAACCATGTTTTGTCTCCGATCTCTCGTCTCTTCCAACACCCCGTGGGAAAGAAGCGAGAGATCGAGTACAAATTCTTGCTTAAATTTTTTACTTTTATTCAGCTTCGTTATCCGCCTCTCGGTTCACACCGCATGCCTCCGCTTCGCTGCGGGTCTGTGGCACCCGACACGCGGCGGGTTGTTTCTGTCTTCAAAATTCTCTTCGCCATTCGGCTTGATAATTTTGGACAGAAACAACAAAAACGACCGCCACTTAAGAGCATGTGGCCGTCGTTTCGTTCGGGGCATTCTTTGTCATACTGTGCTTATCGTATCGGGGGGCTTAGCTTCCCCCCGGTCATAGACACCCCCTTAGCAAGTGAGGGGTCTAAAACCAGGGATAAACTATACGAAAGCTGGTATGTTGCAATTGATCAATTAAATTGTCCCGAAAACGCCGAAACCAACCGTGGTGCGGTTGTGGGCGATTAGGGGGCAGGATGTTCCATTTTGCTCAGAGTTATAGGGGGCAATTTCCCCCTGGTTCATGGCACACATCTGGGGCTATGTGACCTGAACCAGGGACAATGAACTCTGTTCTAAAGTTCGGGGCGGAACTTTTTTGATTAAATTGTTTAGCTGATGTTTTATTTCATGAGATCAATTTTGATAATCGATGAATGTCTTTATGAACAATGAACGATGAACAATTAAAGCTGCGCATTTATTCCGATGGAATTGTTCATTGTTCATTGTCCATTGTTCATTGTTCATCAAAAAAACAAACATGGCTCCCCAAAACGGAGAGCCATGTGGATAATATGTGGATAAAATTATCCCTACACTGGTTTTCGTTTTGGTTTTTGTTTTATTTATCGCTTTATTGGGCTAGTTTTTGCCCATTAAAGAACTTACACATATACTATACCATATTTTTGGCTTTATTTCAAGTGCGTAACCCCTTGTTGCTATTTTTTTGGCTTAAAAACAGGGATATTTCAAATAAGATTAAAATTATGAGTATTAGCAGCAAAATCCCATATGCTTGTGGATTTGTTGAATTTTGACTAATTTTAGGCATTTTTATCAAGTCGTTTGCCGGCCCGCTATACTGCTTAACGCCGATAATTTGTGATATATATCCACTTTTCTCTAATTTAAGGGAATATTGACCTTTTGGTAAGAAAAAACTGTAATTACCTGCTTGATCGGTGGTTAGTGGGTTGTTTTGACCATACTGCGAGCCGTCCCATGGCGTGCCATTTTGTAATACTGTAACTGTTGCGCCGGGAACGGGAATTTTTTGATCATTAACGACCTCATAAACTTCCCCCGCGGCGACGATCATTAAATTAAATTGCGAATACGCCGATGACCCGTCTTTATAATTGGTAAGAACCGTTATTGGGACGCTGCTGTTCGTTTGCGGCGCCATAAAATAGACCCCGTACGACCCGTCCGGTCGAACGGAAATTTTATAAGACTTATCGCCAACCTGAATGGTGGCATTGTCGATCGGTTTAGCGGTCAGTTCGTCTGGCAATCCCAAGCCGACAATGCTCCCCGTCGTCGCTGTCACGATATTTGCGGCAATTCCCGTCGGCACATTGTTAACGGTCAGCAACAATATTCCGCTTCCGATCGCCACGGCGTTCTTAGGGGGTTGGATCGGCGCGGCCGGCGCGATCGGAGCCTCAGGCGCCGCCGGCAGCGAAGCGGTTAAGAAAATTCCGTCATTGCTTCGCGCGTCGTTATCCGATTGATCGGTTTGAAATATCCCAAAATGATACATGGTTCCGGCGGCGAGCTTGGTCAAACTGACGCGGTGCACGGTTGCGTACCCGGTCGATTCGATCTTTTCACCGCCTTCATAGGCCGCGCTGAGCCCGAATTTTACGCCGCCCGTTGCCGGCTTGTTCGTCTGCCAGACGATATCGGCCGAATGCGGCGAAATAAATTCGACGCGAACAAGCGATATTGACGGCGCGATCGTGTCAAAGGTGGTAAAAGTTTGATCGCTGGAGGTTGCAACGTCGCCGTAACCGTCGGTTGCCACGATCCGAAAATGATACAGGGTATTTGGCGATAAATTTCCGATCGTTGCCGTATGCGAAGTATCAAGTAGCGCTTCATTGACTTCGGCGCCATAATTCGCGGTTCGTCCAAAGTCGATCTCCCAATATGTCGGAATATCTGTTTTCCAAATTATGGTCACTTCGTTTCCGCCGATCAATTCCATGACGGTGTCGGAAATTTGCGGCGGTGACGATGGATTTAGGGGCAGAGTCGTAAACGTTTGATCGGCGGAAACGCCGACGTCGCCGAAAAATCCCATTGAACGGGCCACTGCATGGTACGTCGTCCCCGGCGAAAGCCCTAAAAGAACGATCGAATGAGCTTGAACGCGATCATCTTTCCCTATTATCTCGCCATATGCCGCGTCGGAGCCAAAAAGCACGTATGAATTTGATGCAATATCGGTGGACCAGGTGACACGGGCGGTGGAAACGGTTATTTGGTTGATGGCTAAGCCGACGGTCCGGGGCGGCGGCGTCTGCCCCGGCCCCGTACCGCTACCGACGAGCGGTTCAATGACCGGCGCGGGCGGCGGGGGCGGCACGACATTGCAAGCGGCGCCAACGCAAGCGGTAACGCCGATCTCGTCATCGTTAGTAATGGACACCGGCGCAAAACCGCTGTCGCCGAAGCTGCCGCCGATAATAAGGCGATACGACCCGACCGCGGCAGGATTAGTCAAACGGTTAACGCCGACGCCCGAGTCGATCGCGTTCGTGCCGATGAGGATCGTAACCGCGCTTCCCGGCGCGAACGCTCCCCCGTCCCCCGGGCAAATTTGAAAAGACAGCGTATTGCCGAGCCAAACGGCGGCCGTCTGTTCGGTGCCGGAACAGTCCGGCGCCGTCGTTACCGGCAGGCCGTTATCAAGCAGGTCAACATCGTTTTCGGTCATGCCAGAGGCGCCAAATCCCGCGGGGAAGGTTACGGACATGGTCGAGCCTTCGCTCGCGCCGCTCGGCGTCGTAAAAACAATGGTATGGTTCGACAAAGTTCCGGCTTTGGCGCGCGTCATCATGTCGCTCGCGCCGGTAATTGCTGCCGCATGCGCGCTAAATACCGCGATCGAAACTAAAAAAATCGCTAAAAAGAGTCCAATGAATTCGTCAGCTGTTTTATGGAACAAACGCGACATAATTTAAATGAACCATGAACCATATGCCACAGACCAATTGGTCGATGGTTAATGGTCCATGGTTCATGGTATGTGATCCGCGAGCTTTACTTGCGCTGGCCTTGTGTGTATTTCCTGATCACGGACTTGTTATAATTTATGACCAGCACGCGCAGGATCAGAATGATTATAATGAGCGCGGCAAGACCCACGAGCGAGACCATCCACGGAATGGCCCAGAACGAAGTATGCGCGGTCACGAGGGTGTTACCCGCGCCATAGGTGGCATTCAGCTCGACCGAATAATAACCAAAGGCGAAATTATTCCACTCGTTGGTCCACTCGGATGCCGATTTGTCCGCGACGTTCTTTGCCCAAGAAAGATCAAAGCGCCTAATGCTCTTCGGCAGCACATTTCCGATCGAAGGCTGGATGTTGAACGGCAGGATCGCCGCTTGCCGGCCGAACATGTTTCGGATGATGATATCGCCGGCCGGGTGTTCATGCACCGAGCCGTTGTTCTGGAAACGAACCATGAAGTCGACCGGCAGGTGCGTGAGTACCGATTGCAGCGGATGGAATTCGATGACATGGGCGTCTTCCTTTATGTTGCCCTCGACATTCACAAGGAATAGCATGGCTATTTGGCCTTCAATGCCGGCGCCGCTTCCTTCGATCTTCGGCGGCGAAGTGCCCCAAAAGACGGCGGCGTAATGGCCGCCAGGATCGGCGCTCTTGGGCACGGCCACCGTGACGACAACCGATCGCGTCTCACCGGGCGCAAGCGCCAAAGAAGCGGGCAAGGTGATCCAATGCTGAAGATCCAAGCCGGTCTTGTCATCGTAAAAATTCGGTTGGCCGCTTTCGTTTGCCGTGTTAAAGCTCAAAGCGCCCGGTTCGATCGTCAGCGTTTCCTTGCCTTCGTTATAAAGCTTGGCCACCACCTCGGTCGTTTCGCCAGGCTTGGCCGATAACTCGGCATTCGGCGGCGAGAGCGTGAGCGCATTGGCGGCATGCGACAATCCAAAGCCCAACGCGAGCGCAATGATTAAAGAGCCGAGTGTTTTTTTCATAAGAGGTCAGGAAAAAATATTTTTAGAAAGTTCCCGTCGCCACGAAGGTCAGGGTGTCGGAATAGCTGGCGCTCGCCGGGACCGTGCCCGAAATGCCGGCCTTCACATAAATGCGCGCGAAGGCGCTTTGCGAAGCCGCGGAAACGGACCAAATGCCTTGCGCGCTGGTGGTGACGCCGCCGATATTGTGAGCCGCAGCGGTGCAACTCGCGTTATTGAAGGGCGAGACGCGGGTGGGCAGAACGCCGATCGGCACGGTCACGTCGAAGCCGGTATCGGCGCCGGCCGAGCCGACGCAAAGTCCGTAGCCGGCCGTATTAATGGCAAGCGGGGTTGCGGTGTTCGAGGGAATGGTACCGGCGGTGGAGGTGAGATTACCGTTCAACGATTTCACCGTAACCACGGCGCCGCTTCCGGCGTTGGTCGTGAGGCGCGAGCAAATGTGCATGATTGACGAAGCGTCGGAACTGGTAACAGTACTCGTAGAGAGCGTTCCCAAAGCGACCGTGCCGCCATCGGCGGAAAAGGTTCCATCGCAACCCGTGCCCGAGGCCTGGGCGCCGACGTCAAAGGTGATCGCCGGATTGACCGAGGCGGTAACGCCGACCTGGTCGTCGGTGACAATAGTGACGGCGAACGAGCCGGTGATCGAGGTGCCGCCCAAAGTGACAAGATAGGAACCGGCGCTGCCCGGGTTAGTCGAGGTGAACGGCGTAACACTGCCGACGAGCAGTGTGCCGGTACAGCCCGAACCGGTGCCCGTGATCGTGAGGACGGTGGTGCCCAAACCCGCCGAGGCCGTCCCCGTGCCGCAAATGACATCAGGCGTGGTTGTGAGCGTTCCAAAGGTGCCCGGGTAAGTGACCGTCATGGTCGCGGCGGCCGGAATACCGCCTGCGGGCAGGGTCATTGAAACTACGTGCGATGCGGCGACGCTGACCTTTTCCCGCGTCAAGGTGTCTTTCATCGAAGTCGGTACCAAAGCAAAGGCCGTCCCCGTGTTCATAAAAATGATCGACGTGACGATCATACTGATCGTTGCCAGTTTGACGATAAATCCTTTACGGATATTTTTTAGATACATATGGCTTGAATTATTTTTATCGCTGCTTTAGAAAGTTCCCGTCGCCACGAAGGTCAGGGTGTCGGAATAGCTGGCGCTCGCCGGGACCGTGCCCGAAATGCCGGCCTTCACATAAATGCGCGCGAAGGCGCTTTGCGAAGCACCGGAAACCGACCAAATGCTTTGCGCGCTCTGAGTAACGCCGCCGATATTGTGAGCCGCAGCGGTGCAACTCGCGTTATTGAAGGGCGAGACGCGGGTGGGCAGAACGCCGATCGGCACGGTCACGTCGAAGCCGGTATCGGCGCCGGCCGAGCCGACGCAAAGTCCGTAGCCGGCCGTATTAATGGCAAGCGGGGTTGCGGTGTTCGAGGGAATGGTACCGGCGGTGGAGGTGAGATTACCGTTCAACGATTTCACCGTAACCACGGCGCCGCTTCCGGCGTTGGTCGTGAGGCGCGAGCAAATGTGCATGATTGACGAAGCGTCGGAACTGGTAACAGTACTCGTAGAGAGCGTTCCCAAAGCGACCGTGCCGCCATCGGCGGAAAAGGTTCCATCGCAACCCGTGCCCGAGGCCTGGGCGCCGACGTCAAAGGTGATCGCCGGATTGACCGAGGCGGTAACGCCGACCTGGTCGTTGGTGACTGAAGCAACTGCAAATGATCCGGTTATACCCGCTACGCCGCCTATCGTCACCAAGTTCGTGCCGGGGGAGGCGGGGTTTGTTCCGGTGAACGAGGTCACGGTCAGCGTACCCGCTCCGCAGGTTGTCAGAGTCACCGTCGCAACGTTTGAGCTGGCGGTGCCGCCGGTTATCGTGCCGCCGGCGCATGTTCCGGTCGGCGTGCCCGCAAAAGCCGTGAAGTTCGCATAGGTAAGCGTCAATGTTCCGTTAAATGGCCCAGCTGGAAGCGTCATTGTGACGGAGTGCGTAACGCCGGTTATGCTTACCATATTCCTGCTCATGACGTCGCTAATACCGGTCGCGGTCGCGGCCATGGCCGGCATCAAACCAAATTGAAAAACCGAAACCGCAATGACGGCAACAGTCAAAATTTTTGCGAAAAAAATTTTAGTTTTTGAATTCATAATTAATCGTTCATTGTTCATTGTTTATAGTTCATGTCCCGTCAAAATGTTCCCGTTGAAATAAATGTTGCAATTTGCGAATAACTGCCGGCTGTCACCGTATTGCTTATCGCCGCTTTAAAGGTTACCGTCACTGCCGAACCTGTTACCGCTCCGGCGTTCGAAGCAACCGTTCGCAAGCTTGTTGTCACAGACCTGTCATCAGTAAACGCCCGGTCCGCGCCCGTTAAACCAATGCCGTACTCCCCCGCTCCGGTTGTTACGGCGCCATCGGCGACATCTGGTACGAATTGGCCGCCAGTCGTTCGCAGATGACCGTCGGCAACAACCGTTGTAACGTATCCGCTCGACGCGTTTTCCGTGGTCGTGATCGTCGTTGTTCCCGTTGCCGTAACCGATGATGTCAGTGTACCAAGATTTATGCTATTGGGTGAAACGGTGAACGTGATCGACGGTGTCACGGTAAGGGTGCAAGGGTAACCGGCGCAAGCTTTGAATGAAGCTGATGCCGCATCTTCGCCGGTCGCCTTTCCACCTATATCGCTTTCCGCAATAAACGACGCTGAATTTATCTTTCCGCCTCCAGCCGTTAGGTCGTCGCTGGTTATAATAAAACTGCTCGATGACATTGTATCACCAAAAACGAACTTCGGGGCGCCCAAAACTTGGAGCGCCGCCAAGATTATTATAGCAATCCCACGGTTGGCGTTTCTCATTGTTTTGGTTTATTCGATTTTGACTGTTTTCTAAGAAAGAACATGCAAACTGCTGATCGCTGTTTATCAAAAATACATCTGTTCCTTACTTCGAATAGTTTGTCGGATATCTATTCAAAATCCGAATTCTTCGTATTTTCAATATATTAGCAATCCGCTTTTACACAAATATTATAGCATTTTTTTGCCCCCTTTTCAATTTACCTATGTGGATAACGCTCAATTGTATAATCTAGTCTATACATTCAGAGTGTGTTATACTTTAGGTGTACCTATTGGCTACTCTTTTTTACGAATGTTTCACGTGGAACAAATTCATTTGTTTTTAACATTATGTTGCCCCAGGAATTCATCGCCGGATATGTCAGCGCCTATGGATCATTCCTTGAATACAAAAGGAACTTTAATACCTACTTTGCTTTTCAAATTAAAACCACGATTGCCAATAAATCGCTTCTTGATCAAATAGCTGCAACTATTGGAATTGATAACCGCGTCTATTGTTATATGCACCAAAATCAAAGCTACTCACTTTTGATCGTTCGCGATAGGAACACGATATTGGAAAAAATTATTCCATTTTTAGATGGACATTTATTCGGTGAAAAAGAGATTGTCTTCAATGCTTGGAAAAACCGTATAACAGCAAATCGTTCCACGTGGAACTATCGAAATATAAAAAGTGCTGGTAATCCACAGTAATTCAAAATTGTGGATAAAAAACCCGAACACGACTCAAAATAAAAGGGGATAAAGTGTTGATGAAATTACGGTTACAACTGGACCAGGCCTGAGATTGACAAAATTGAAATATAGTTTATATATGTATTAGGCGTGCGATCCTGTTAATCGCATTGAGAGTACAACAAAATCAGTAGGAAGAAAGAAGGGGCACAACATGCGAATTTTAGCAGTAATAATCCTTTGTCTTGTTGTATTGTTTTTCCTTACGTATCCACAGCTCTTTGAACAACTCATCGAACAACTTATCAAAGGATGAACGCCGAACCGTAGAGGTTTGACCTAATGGAATAACTGTTGTGGACTGCAACAGGTCAAAATTTAGTTGCGAGGGGCATCCGGAAAGAGGAAGTCGTCCCAGCTATCATCCTTGATACCGGATTTGGCACAACACATATAACGGATCCAAGAGCATAACATCACAAACTTCACCTCGAGCGGTTGGCCTGGGGTGATATTTTTTTATCAGTTTAAATTCAATTAAAACAAAAACACCCCATGATCAATGGGATGTTCTTGTTATGGACCTAGGGAGAATCGAACTCCCGTCTCCGCAATGCGAATGCGGCGTTCTGCCACTGAACCATAGGCCCGAAGTGAGGAACAGAGTCGGAACACTTTCGTTCAGACTTTTTCCGAACAAGGGCCTACGCGAGCGAAGCGAACTCAGGCCCTTAAATCAATATTTTGGCTTTGTTGAGCCAAAATATCTTTATCTACACACTTGGCCTTGTGCTAAATGTGTGTTATTAAGGATATACGGAACTTTACTAATTGACAAGGGAGACGCGTGGCCTCGTAGTTCAACGGATAGAACAGTGGCGTCCTAAGCCGAAGATGGAGGTTCAATTCCTCCCGGGGCCAAAGAAAAAAATTATGATGCTTATCTATATAATTATTGCAGTCATTGCTACCGCCATATTTTGTTATTTCGTATTCAAAAAATCCGGGGGCAATGACGGTGGCTCGGTCGTGCGCGAACTGAACGCGGTGCGCGAAGAAATGGCGCGCATGAATGCCGATCATCGAAAAGAATTGCAAAACCGGCTCGATCGCATCGATGACCAGATCGATAAAAAAATGCAGCACTCGCAGGTGACGATCCAGGAGCAGTTCAAGCAAACTTCAAAGATCATTTCCGACGTGACGGAAAAACTAACCACGCTCGACAACACAAACAAACAGGTTTTGGATTTTTCTTCGCAATTGCAAAACCTGCAAAACATTTTGAAAAATCCGAAACAGCGCGGCGTCCTCGGCGAGTATTGGCTCGAGACGCTGCTTTCAAATGTTTTGCCGCAAGGAAGTTATCAAATGCAATATCCGATGGGGGATGATGAGAAAACCGACAAAAAACTCATCGCCGACGCCATCATCCGCATCCGCGAACAGATCATCCCGATCGATGCCAAGTTCAGTTTGGAAAATTACAATCGCATGGCCGAAGAACATGATGCGGCTAAACGCGCCGAATTGGAAAATGAACTTAAAAAAGATGTTAAAAATCGCATCGATGAAACCGCAAAATATATTCGTCCCGAGATAGGTACGATGGGTTTTGCTTTTATGTTCATTCCGGCCGAAGGCGTTTACTATAATTTATTGAACGCCGAAGTGGGGTCGGGGATCAACAGCAAAAACCTCATTGAGTACGCTTTCAGCAAACACGTCATGATCGTCTCGCCGACGTCGTTCTATGCGTACCTGCAAACGGTGCTTCTCGGTTTGAAAGAGCTGGCGCTCGAGCAATCAACAACAACAATTATCAAGCAGGTCGCGGAACTGGGAAAACATTTTAACGCTTATACCGACTACCACAAGCGCCTTGGAAATAACCTCGGCGTGGCCGTCAACCAATTTAATTTATCTTCGAACGAACTGCACAAGATCGGCAAAGACGTCAACAAAATTTCCACCGGCGCCGCCGATGAAGTCATCGAACTCGATCCCGTCGACAAGCCCGACCTCACCCTACCCTCTCCTTGAAAAAGGAGAGGGGGCGTAGCCGTACGCCGGACCTCACCCTACCCTCTCCTTGAAAAAGGAGAGGGAACGGACTAGACCCCGTTCCCGATTGCAGGTTATGGTCTTCGATATAACTTCATCGCTTGTCGAAGCATCCGCTTCCTTCTCCTCAATCGAGGAGAAGGGTAGGGATGAGGTCTCGGCGTAGGTGTATCCGTTCCACCTCCCTCTCCTCAGTCGAGGAGAGGGTAGGGTGAGGTTGCGGCGGAATTTGATCGAAGTTAAAAATATGCCACAGCTCTATAACAAGAAGCCGATCGAGAAACGGCGGCGTAATTTACGCGAGCAACAAACCGAGGCCGAACGAATATTTTGGAACATCATTCGGAGTCGAAAATTTTTAAATCTTAAATTCCGTCGACAATTTAGCGTTGGACCGTACATTCTCGATTTTTATTGTCCCGAAATTGGTTTAGCTGTCGAAATTGACGGCGGACAACACGCGACCAATATCGAATACGATTGCGCTAGGACGGAATTCATTAATCGGCTTGGCATAAGGGTCGTTAGATTTTGGAATAACGATATTACAAATAACGCTTCTGGCGTTTATGATGAACTCGCAAGAATTGTTGCTGCTCCACCCGACCTCACCCTACCCTCTCCTTGAATAAGGAGAGGGAGTATATCCGTTTCACCCCCTTCTCCTCAATCGAGGAGAAGGGTAGGGGTGAGGTCGTGCGGCGCAACTTGGCATAAAAATTATCTCTTTTATAAACTATACTTTCAAATTTTGTTTACCAAATTTTCACCACCTTCGTGATCGTTTGGCAAGACCGCTAATTTTGATTCTTAACAGCCTATGGCGCAGGCTTGACAAACTGACCGGTTTTTTGTTTAAGTTGCTGGTATCAGCTTCATTGAAAATTTGATCTAACAATCGAAACACGGAGGTGCGAATGAGTGCCAATTCAAAGATCTTATCTAGCGGCATACCCGCCGAGAAGGCGCTGCGGATCATCGGCTACCGCAACTTTTGGGATGATGCAAACTGGATGAACGAATTTGATTCCGAATTCTCCGTCGCGGAAATACGGAGAGCCGCAAACTTTCCGTGGAGCGAGGATATTTTGCGCGGACCATGCCCGTTCTTCCGCGACAAGCCCCTCTGGGAAACGCACTTCGCCTTCCTGGGAGTTCCATTGCTTAACCGCAAGCCGCTCACCGCATTACGGTGGCACAAAAAAGAAATGATAACCAGCGAACCGATATCCGCTTTGAGCATCAACCCGTGGCGGCCCGACCAGCGCGCCACCATGGACGCGACCATGCCCTTTCGCTGGCACTTGGTCTTGAAGTCGATCGTGCCCGGCTCCGAGGACAGGATTTTCGAAAACCAATTGAAACTTCTGCCCCCGGATTACGAGGTGCCGACGACGATCGTTGGACTCACCAAAGATGTTTTGCTTCGCATACATACGAAGGAGCGCGTTAACGAAACGCGCCTCTCCGCCACCTGCGACCGCACGGCGCAAACCGCCCTCATGAACGCCGGCGCGATCCCGTGCGTCGGCATGCCCGGCGGAAGCGGCCCGCGCATTGAATACTGGCGCGGCGACGCCCACCCGCTCATCGGCATCGGCGCCTCGCGCAAACTTCCAATCCGCTAACGCTATCCATCCCTTGGCGCAGAAACAAGCGCGTCAAGGGATTTTAATTCTGTAATTATACGGATCGAATATTCATCCAGCTCTTGACTCTTCCGCCAAATTATCGTATCATCCCAATGCTCTCAGATCGGCCCATCGGGCCATCTTTCATTATTCATAAATCAACCACATGGCAATCAAACACGCCGCCGCAAAGGCGATCCGCAAGTCGGCCAAGAACCACGCCTTCAACCTTAAGGTGAAGTCCGAGTTCAAGGGCTTGGTTAAAGAAGCGCGCAAGCTCCTCGCCGCCAAAAAGATCGATGAAGCGAAAAAGTCGGTCATGGTCGCCGCTCAGTCGCTCGACAAGGCCGCGAGAAAGCGCGTCATCACCAAAAACACCGCCGCCCGCCTGAAGAGCCGCCTCATGAAGGCGTTGAACGCGATCAGCAAGAAATAAATTTCGAACTTGAAAACACCTTCGATGCTTCGAAGGTGTTTTTTTGTTCGACCGCCAGCGCCGCCGACCTCACCCTACCCTCTCCTTGAAAAAGGAGAGGGGTTGGATACACCCCCTTCTCCTCATTCGAGGAGAAGGGTAGGGATGAGGTCCGGTGTCGGGATTGCGCCCCCACCGCCTTTGCCACAAACATATCCAGCGCCAACCGTTGTATTTTTTTCACGAGGTTGCACTTCGTGAAAAAACGCACCAACCGTCAAAGGTTGGTGCGTCTATCGTTTGATGAGCCGGCGGCGATCGGGGGCTCGAAGCAGCGCTTCGACGAGCATTTGCCGCCTGGACCTGCCGCCGGAGAGACGGCCATACGGATCAACGGCGTCGGCGCCGTAGCGATGCGAAAGAACCGTCTCAAGGTTGGCCGTGGTCATGCCGCGGCTCCTTACTTCATCGATGAGCTCGGGTGGCACAGGAACCGCCTCGGTCCAAGTTCCGCAAAGCAGCGCGCGATAACGGCTGACGATCTGTATTCCGATCAAGTGCTCCCACCCGCCATTCCTTCGTCGCAGCATGCTTTGCAAGCCGGTGAAAATATCGCCGTGCGGCGCCTCTTTGATCGCGGCGCAAGCGTTGAGACGCGCGCAGGTATAAGCCGAGCCAAAGTCCGTCGCTTGGGCGTAATAGTTCGGCTGAATAAAAACGCTTTCCGCTTTTATTGTCACGCCCGACCGCTCGCCGACCTCTTCAAGAGCCAGCGAAGCGGCCCGATCAAATCCGGCAACGATCGCCTTTATCATTTTGCCTCCGTTGTTTTAGTTTTAACATCAATGAATTGGCCGCCTGAACGGCTGCGGCGCGACACCAATATACTAATGCATGCGAATGAAACGAATTAGTCGTCCGTCAAACCCCGACCGCCTTCGCGACAAAGAGATCCAAAACCAATCGCGGCGTGGGCGTAAGGCCGGTCTTAACTTTTCTATCGGCTTCCAAAAGCGCCGTATGAAGGCCTACTAAAAAATTCATTTCAAAATTGCGCGCCTGATCAAGCGACTTTCTCGCGGCAAAAGGATGAACACCCAGTTCGCGAACGGCTTCATTTTGGGGAATACCCCTGTCGAGCAAATCGCGGGCTTGGATCAGGAGCCGAACGGTGCGGGCGAGCATGGCGAGGATCTGCATCGGCTCAACACCGGCACTAATCTCGCGCTCAAGCATGGTGGCGGCGCGCTGCGTTTGCTTGGCGGCGACCGCGTCAAGGAATCCGAACATGTCTTCGTGCGTTTCGCCAACCAAAAGTTCAGCCACATCTTTAGCTTCGATGATTTTTTTATTCCCGGCGTATGCGGCGAGCTTGGCAATTTCGTTGGCGGCCCTGGCGCTGTCGTCGCCGATCGCGTCGGCAATGGTCGATAGCGCCTCAGGTGTCAACGAAACGCCAAGTTTTGCCGCTTCCGCACTTATCCATGAAGCCATCGCACCCGTATTCATTGACGAAAATTCCCAATGAAACTTACCGGCGGTGAGTAAGGGGAGAAGGGGACTTTTTTCAAGCGACTTCGCGTCGCCTTCTTCGTAAAAGACCGCGGTCGTTGAATCGGGCAACTTGCCGATCAACTCAACGAACGGTTTTTGCTCGTCGCGTTTTAATGCAAGCAAGCCGTTAATAACGACCAGCCGCTTGTTGCCCAAGAATGCCGGCGCAAACAGCGCTTGCTGAATTTCGCCAATGTCCGTTTTCGACGCTTCAAGCGTTGTCGTATTCATGCCCGTTTTATCCTCGCGGCCGCGAAAATTAGCAACAATTTCGTTGAGCTTCCGCCGCGAACGATAAGTGTCGGTGCCGTAAAGAAAGATGATCATGGCCTTAGATTACTTTATTGAATGTCGAATGTCTAATGTCGAATGACGAATTCCGAAAACGCAACCCCTCCTACCTCCCCTTACCCTAGAGATTCTTACCCCTCTCTTAAGGTAAGAGAGGGTAGGGTGAGTTATGAGCGCTTCGATAATAGAAGTACACGATGAATGATCAGCCCAACAAAAAAGATCGCCCCACCGTAGCGGGACGATCCGCAGTTCGCGTATCGCGACATTCATGAAAAACCGAGAAAGCCGGGTAGGTCGCTGTAGCGGTCGATGATCATCGCGTCGGGAACGCCGCGAGCAAGAAAGAATCCCCGGCTCACATTGATCGATTCGGCAACGGCGAGAAAATCGATCCCCGCGGCCTTGGCGCTTTCGCCGTCGGCATAGACGTTATCGCCGACGAGAAGAAACGCATCGCGATCGTATCCAAGGATCTTTTCATACGGCACGATGAGTTTTTCCAACCCCTCCGGATCGGGTTTGGTTTTCTTCACATCGCTTTTCGTAATGACGCGGCCGAAACAGTCGAGGATCCCGTGGCGGACAAGGATCGGCATGGCGCTCACCCGGTACTGCCCGGTGAAAACGTGCTGAACCACCCTTCTCTTCAAGAATCGCACGGTTTCGTAAGCGCCCGGAAAAAGCGGAGGCGGGGGAGAGAGCCGGCTGGCGTCGTTCAACGCCTTTTGCAAAGGACGATAGTCGGCGCCCGGCCAGCACTTTTCAACGATGAGCCGCGTCGGACTGCCCCAGTTGGCAAAAATGATCTCAGTAACGGCATCGTTCATCGGCCAACCGTTATCGCGCGCCACGGTGCGACAGCATTCAAACCCCATTGGGAACGAATCAACAAGCGTTCCGTCAACGTCATTGATCACGACCATGTAGTGTGTTTTCATTTCCGATTCCTTTTTGTTCGAATTTTTGTTTGAATTTTGTTTTGTCGCATCTTACCCTTCCCCGCGACAAAAGACAAATCTCGAAATCTCTAATATCTAATCCGCTACTTGTATCACTTATGCTCGGCCGAGCAGAAGTGATACAGATGAATTTTCAGTAAAAAGAAAACGGATCCCGAAGGATCCGCGTGAAACGTGTCGGCGCGGACCGCATTAAACATTGGCGATTTTTTGCCTCTTGGGCGGTCATCCGCCGATCGCCAACAATCTTCCCCACCAAGGTTTTTCGGCGAACTTTTCCGCCTCGCGTACCTTACGCTTGAGCGCGCCGATGATCCAATCGACTTCCCTGATGTCCATGAAGAGGAGATATGTTCCGTTTATCTCGCACTGCAGCGGGTAGTCGAGGTGTTTTTTGATGAAATCCCGATTTTGCTGCAAAGCCGTTGCCAAGCTGCGGATATATTCGGAGCCGCGCGCGGCCAGCTTTTCGATTCGATACGGCTTCATATCGAGCGGGCGGCGGTGCTTCGGCCGCCGCCGCCGATACAACTCCAATCCTCTCTCCAGTGCGACGATCAAACCATCGACCTTACCGATATCCGAAACGACTTGGAAAAATCCGGGGGCGGACAGCTCAATGGGATAACGGGTCAGCATTCGTTCGAGGTCGGGATGCAGCCGGCGCAGATCATTCATCAGCAACCAGTTGCTATGCGCGTTGCTCCTGTCAGACTCGATCACCTTTTTCATCATTGTCTCCTTAACGGGAACGGCACACTCGCGCCTTGGATAAAAAGAACCAATGGTAACCGAGCTTACCGCAAACATTCGCGTAAGTCAAGATGCAGATGCCGTCATCACGCGTATGCACAGCCCCCGCGCCAAAAGACAAATCCGAAACCTCTGCCCGTTTTTCATAATTCCGCGGCCGTGGATTTTTGAAAAATAAAAAAATCAGTCCCGTCTCTCAAATGAGTCGATCGGATCATTTGAGAGACAACAAAAACGGCCTGTATTGGACCGTTTTAACAAAAGCAGACAGCTGAAAGCTAAAAGCTATTAATCCTCATGTTCTTCCTCAACATCCTCAAGCTCGCCCCAGCTAGCTCCGACGCGCACATCGACCTTGACCGGGACGCGAAGCTTGATCGCATCGGTCATTTTTTCTTTGAGAAGTTTTGATATCTCATTCCCCAACCCGCGCTTAACTTCAAAAACCAATTCGTCATGGACCTGCAAGAGCATTTTCACGTCAGCCTCTTTGTTCAAACCCCAGCGCTCGGCAACGAGCTTGTGCAGTTCGATCATCGCGAGCTTGATAGCGTCGGCGTTGGTGCCTTGAATGGGCGCGTTTACGGCCATGCGCTCACCGGCGGCGCGGAGGTAGGGAATCTGCGATTTTAATTCCGGCAAGTAACGACGGCGGCCGTAAAGCGTCTCGATATATCCTTGGGAGTAGGCGAGCGCTTTGGTGTTCTCCAAATATTCTCCGACCTTGGCAAAGGTCAAAAAATATTTATCAATGAAAGCGCGCGCCTCGTCGCGGCTGATGCCGGCGGATTCCGAAAGCGCGTTCGCGCCAATGCCATAGGCCACGCCAAAGTTGATCGCCTTGGCCGCCGATCGTTGCGTCTTGGTGACTTTGTCGAGCGGAATTCCCCACACCTCGCTCGCCGTGCGTGTATGAATATCTTGTCCTTGCTTGAACGCTTCGCAAAGCGCCGGGTCTTCGGAGAGGTGGGCAAGGATGCGCAGTTCGATCTGGGAATAATCAGCCACAACCAATTCGCGGCCCGGTGGCGCGATAAAAGCTTTGCGGATCTCACGCCCCAATTCGGTGCGAATAGGAATATTCTGCAAATTCGGATCCGACGACGACAGGCGCCCCGTTGCCGTCACGGTTTGATTAAAGGTCGTGTGCACGCGGCCGGTGTCAGATCGCACCAGCTTGGGCAGCGCGTCAACGTAGGTCGTGACAAGTTTCGCCAATTCGCGGTGCTCCAAAATAAGCGGCACAATGGGGTGTGCGTCTTTTAGTTTTTCCAGCTCATCGGCCGAGGTCGAATACCGCGACCCGCCAGCGGTCTTTCGCACATGCGCGCTTTTTTGAATTTGAAGTTTTTCAAACAAAACTTCCGCCAACTGTTTCGGCGAGCTGACATTCACTTCGTCGCCGGCAAACTTCTTGATCTCAATTTCAAGCTCATTGATCCGCGCCGTTAATTTGACGCTTAATTTTTCCAAAAATTTGCTATCGATCTCGATCCCGTGCCGCTCCATCGCCGCCAGCACCGGCGCGAGCGGCAATTCAAACTTATCGAGGATATGCGCGAGATTTTCTTTCTTCAACGACGCCTTAAGCTTGGGCGCCACGTCCCAAACCGCCTGCGCTTCGGCCGCATAACACGGGTACAACCCCTCGCCCCCGACGGGGAGAGGGTAGGGAGAGGGGTCGGCGGCGGAGAATAGATCAGCCTGAACCTTGGCCGACGGCAATTCGCGCGCGAGTTCAGAAAACGCCAGCGCCTCAATTTCGTGCGCCCGTGAACCCGGATTCAAAACATATGAGGCGAGCATCGTATCGAAGACGATACCGCGCACATCCATGCCAAGCGTGCCGAATATTTCAATATCAGTTTTGGCGTTATGGCTTATTTTTTTGGTTTCGTCCGATGCCAGCCAGGACGCAAGTTTTTTTAAATTATCTTTCTTTGCCGGCACGACATAAACCCCATCGGCCCAAGCCAGCGTGATCGTATCCAATTTACCGTCCAAGAAGTGACCGGTAAAAAAAGTTCTGATCGCAACTTTTTCTTGTTCTTTTAAATCTTTGACCAACGAGGACATTTCCTCGTCGGTTTCAATGACAATAAAATCTTTCTTTGCACCCTTCTTTTTTTCCGTCAAACTTTCTTTTTTGTCACCCCGACGAAAGTCGGGGCCCACGACCGTCCGGGCGCCGTGGATACCGACTTTCGTCGGTATGACAAAAATAGAAGAATCAACAACCCCCGCCGCCCGCGGGAAAACTTCGACCACCCGCGGCAGCAAACTTTTAAAATCCAATTCCGCGAGCGCTGCAATGAGCGCAAGATGATCAGGCTCGACCAAGTGCGATTTTTCAAGATCAAAATCAACCGGCACATCGGCAACCAGCGCCACCAATTCTTTGGCCTTGAGCGCGTCTTTTTTAAATTCGATCAAGTTGGCTTTTTGTTTTTTGGGAATTGTCTCCGCCTCAAGCGCGCCTGCTTCAATCTGTTTGTACAAATTTTCGAGCGTGCCGAATTCGGTCAGCAATTTCGCCGCGCCGACCTCGCCTATGCCGCGCACGCCCGGAATATTGTCCGAGGGATCGCCGCGCAAAGCCTTATAATCGATCATCTGCTCCGGCGTCAAACCAAAGCGCGCGACCACCGCCGCCGGGTCATACATTAAAGTGTCTTTTATTCCTTTCCCCGGCGTTAAAACAGAGGTCGTCTCATCGATCAATTGAAACGTATCTTTGTCGCCGGTCAAAATGACGCGCTGTAAATTCTTTTTCTTTTTCGTTTTCGCGCACAGTGTGGCGATGATATCGTCGGCCTCGAACCCGGATTTCGAAAGCGTTGGAATTTTTAAAACTTTAAGCAGGTCCTCGACAATGGGTATCTGCTCGTACAAGTCATCGGGCTTTTTCTCGCGTTGCGCCTTATACTCGGCAAAAGCCTTGTGCCGAAAGGTCGGCTCCTTGCGGTCAAAAGCCACGGCAACGTATTCGGGGCGCGTCTCCTTAATAGCCTTCATTAATATGGAGACGAACCCGTAAACCGCGTTCACAACGCGGCCGTCCTTGGTCTGGAGCGGCGGCACGGCATGAAAAGCGCGATGCAGCAGCGCCAGCGCGTCAACAATGAGAAATACTTCTTTTTTAGATTCTTTGTTGGGCATATTTTTATCCTACCGTATTGGCGCCTAAGGGGACAGTCCCCCTTATCAATATTGAAAAGGGGGCTGTCCCCATACTTGGTCCGTACTTGAAACAATTCGCAAAATAGAATAAATTAAGCTCCGTATGATATTCATGACCGCCATCGCCACCTCCGCGCTCGCCTGGGTCGCCGCCCTTGGCCTATTGCTCGTCGGTCTTTACAAGGAAGTTTTGCCGTCCGAAGAGGGCAGCATGATCTTTTATTTGATCCTCCAAGCCGTCGTCCCCACGGCCGTTTTTTGGTTCATGATGCACCGGTGACCTTCGGGTAAACACTAAATACTAAGAACTAAATTCCAAAATAAAGAACCCCGGAAAGCGAGTGCGCGGCGTGCCGCACATCATGCTTCCGGGGTTTTACGATTCTATTCTAGAGCGACAACGTGGCCGTCGCGGTCGGCAATGCGTTGACCAGATAGCCACCGATCCAGTCAGAGCTTTCCGTGGTGTGAACCGCCGCAGAACGATCGGACCACAGCAAGGTATTGCTCGTCCGAGAACCGATCGGACCTATCGTTGAATCGGACTGATCGTAAGCGATATTGCTGACGATCATTGATCCGGCTTGCGCGCCAACGACTTCGGCCCGCAGTTCAAAGACCTTGGTCGTTCCCGCACTCACGATCATTTCCGGATCGAAGACAACGAACATCGCAAGATCGACCGGCGGGTTGCTGATTGAGCCCGTTTTCAGGTTAATAACACCCGAGGTGCCGCCAGGGTTAGAGATCGCCACATTGTCGTAGACCGAACCATTGATGTCGAGCAGTGCATTCCCGATGCTCGCGATATCGTTGGGAGAAACCGTCACAACGAACTGCTTAATGGCGATGTCGCCGTTGGTATCTGCGGTAACAGAAACCTTGTACAGGGTGTTGTCGCCATTTACGAGTACTGTAGATGGTAGAGCGATCGCGGCGACCGTCGGCTGCGACTTATAAACCACCATCGGCGACCCGATAATCTGAATGCTCATCGGGATAAAACACGAACTCGCGAAGGCAAACCCGCCCGTTGTATACCTCTTATGAGTCACCGTACCAACGGCCAAGAAATATCCGTGGCCGCGACTGTTAATGTTCGTATCGATGTTCAGACCCAAAGAGAATGTGTCGCCTGAAACGGCGGTATTATTTTCCGACGGATAAACCTGACCAACGCTTACCTTCGCCGTGATTTTGGTTTTCCCATTGACCGTGAAGAGTCCGGCTGTGTCGTTGCAATCAAGCCAGCCGTCAACGACCGATCCGCTACAGAACAATGTATTGGACGAATCAAAGAGGCGCACTGAGTTGATCGTGCTCCTGACGCTTCCCACATTGGATCCTGATACATGGACCGACATGGCCTGAACCAACAGCGGCTCGGATGCACCGTCAAAATCAAGGCTCAAAACGGTATTATCGTTCGTGTTGGCCGTGATGATCCTCGAGGGGATGATGTCGGAATATCCAACCAAGATCGGGGAAAAATCGATTCCGGTGGGGATCGGGTCCGTGCATCCAAACGGGTTTGTTTCCGCAGGCGCGAGGTCGGGGGAAGGCTGCGTGTCGACCTTGGCGCCGTAGGTATCAATCGCCGACCGGGTATCGGGTTGAGCCAGTATGTCGGTCGCGGGTATGGCGTCGGGCACCGAAGCGTCCGGTGCGATCGCACCTGTTTCGGTTGCCGTATTCGTGACGGTATCTGTGCCCGACTGTATGCCGACCGAGCGAATCTTGAGCGGTGCGCTTTCGCAACCAACCAGAGCGAGAACGAGTGTCACGAGAACCGTGGTCTTGATTGAGTTCATGTTCCTTGCCTTCCTTTTGTTGAAGTTTTTGTTTTCAAAGAGAGCGCCATGTTGCGCCTCACGAGGGAAAACGCGAAAAAATCACCCCTCCTGACGCGCAAAATAACGATTGAACATACCATAAAATCGGCTTTTTGTCAAGACGGTTTGTGGTGTATTTAATGGAAAAAACGTAATAAAACAACATTTACACGGCCGTTTTTTGGTTCATGATGCACCGATAAAAAAACGCACCGCCCGGCGAGGGAAGTGCGGAGACGAGGGAATAGCGTGCTTGGCGAACGATACGATCCACTCGTGGACGGAAAGCGGGGGAAAGGAGGTCGAACCGCTCGCCTGGACCCAGAGTCGGCCCAGCCCTCGACAAGCAGGCCGCGCTCTGACAGATCCGACCATTCGCCAAGCACGGCCATAACTTATTACTTTCCTTATATAAGGTCAAGCGATAAACAAAATAGCCAATGTCGTAGGTTAAACCTACGACATAAAAAATCGTTGCTACATCAAAAACCCTCCGCCCAATCCATCGTGTCGAGGCGAAACCTCGACAGAAATATCAAAAAACCTCCGTGCAAACGGAGGTTTTTTGGAGGCCGCAATCGGAGTCGCCCGCCCCGTTTTTCTCAGGCCTGAGTGGGAATCGAACCCACGATAAGGGTTTTGCAGACCCTCGCCTTACCACTTGGCTATCAGGCCTAGGAAAAGCGGGCGGGTTGCAGACCCTCGCCTTACCGCTTGGCCATGCGGCCTCATTGCCGTTACCAAGCGGTATTATTGTATCGATTATTTACAAAACTTCAAGAGTTGAATGTCTGAACCGATAAATTGCCATTGCCATATGGGCGTGATAATTTGAAATTGACGAAGCAATCAAGCATCTTCATGAATAACATCTTTAAAGCGGGCAAGATGAAACTGTGGCAAAAGCATTGCGAAACCCAACGGAAAGAACATCCGCTGACCTATTTGTTTTGGGAGTGCTCCCTAAGATGCAACTTGTCCTGCCAGCATTGCGGCAGTTCATGCGGCCCCAACAACATCAACTCGGACGAATTAAGCGCGGCCGAAATAAAACAGGCTTTTAAAACCATTGCCGATGATTTTGATGCCAAAAAAATAACGATCGCCGTAACGGGCGGGGAGCCGCTCCTTAGAAGGGACCTGTTTGAGGTAATGGGTTATGCCAGCGAATTGGGTTTTTCTTGGGGCATGGTATCGAACGGCACCATGATCACGCCGGAAGTCATCGACAAAATGCAGAAAGCGGGCATGTCCGCGATCTCAATAAGTTTGGACGGCGCGGAGGCGAACCACAACTGGCTTAGGAACGGCCGCGATGTATTTGCGCGCGCGATTAACGGGATCAAACTGCTTGTTGCCGCAAAAACTTTCGACGTTGAAGCGATCACCTGCGTTAATCAAAATAACTATAACGAGCTCGACGATATCCATCGCTTGCTGCACGGCCTAGGCGTCGATCGGTGGCGGATGATCACCATTTCACCCGTCGGCCGGGCGAAAAACAATCCAAAACTTTTTTTAAGCGGGCGTCAATTTCATGATCTGCTGGAATATATCAAAAACAAACGGCTCGACAAAATTAACAAGCCCGTCGCCGGTTACTGCGACGAGGGTTTCTTGGGTTTGAACATGGAGGGAGAGGTTCGCGATCAGTTATTCTATTGTTGGGCCGGTATCCATATCGGTGGTATATTATTTAACGGTGACATCGCCTCCTGTCCCATCTTGCCGCGTGAATACGTGCGCCAGGGCAATATCAGGCAAGACCGATTTTCCGAGGTCTGGAACAACAAATACCAGTTATTCCGCGACCGCGCCTGGCGCAAATGCGGCGAATGCAAAGATTGTTCGTGGTGGGAATTTTGCGAAGGCAACAGTTTGCATTTATGGAATTTCGGCGAGAACAAACTCACCATGTGCAATTACAATTTGATCAACGGCAAAGAGCCGGAGCAAAAAAATAACGCCGCACTATGAGGGAAACCTTAAAAAAACTAAAAACGATCGGATCATTGGCGCTGGGCGGTTTGCTGACGTTGTTATTTGCAGGCGAAGCAAAAGCCCTTGATCAGCCTCTGTATGGTTTGAGGACCATTATCCCGCCTCCAATAGTTGTCGTGCCGGTGCCGGCCACGCCGAAAGACATATTGTCAAAACTTTATGTTATTATCGGCGGCGCCCTTGTTGTTTTTGTGATCATGCCGATCGTCGGCATGCTTTGGTACTATAAACGCGGGGGAAAGAAAAAATGGCCGAGTATCGTTGGCAAAATTTTGATCGGACTTTTCCTTTTGGCGCTCGTTGCCTTGGCCGGGGCACTCTTATCGCATTCACCGACCGAAAGAGGGGATTTGCTTCGACGAATGATCTATCGATAATTACCGCAGCCATCATTAACCAAAAACACCCCGGTCGGGGTGTTTTTGGTTAATTGTCGATTTTTTACAAAACTTCAAGAGTGAGGCGGCGGAGGCCGAAGTTCATGGCGCTTTGGCGGTCGGGCATCCAAATGTCGGCGCGGTCGTCGAAGCGCGGGTTCATGCGGTCGGCGACGATGAAGACCTTGTCGCCGAACATGTCCGGTATGCGCACGCGCGTGCCGAACTTGAGCCAATTGGCGGCGATAATGCCGTCATGCACCGTCGTGCCGTTCGCCGTGACAAACGGCGTGGCGTCGGTCTGGTCCGGGGTCGAAGAATACGCCGTCACGATGCGCGAGGTGGTGTACCGCGCGTCGGCCGGGTCGGCCGGGGTCAATTCATTGACCGCGATCGGGCAAATTTGCCCGTTTCCGGCGTTCATGACCGAAGCCGCATAGGCCGGATCAACGGTCGCGTCGGCCGCAAGCGATGAATGAGGATTTGCGAGAACAGAGCCAAGGAGCAAGATATACGCTATTTTTTGGCCGTATTTGTTCATAAATAAAATCGCCGAAATTAATTGGCGACGCCCTTTTATACCATATTTCGACTTTTCTGTCAATACCGACACCGTGCGAATGGGGGCGACTTCGCTACGCGAAGCGGCCGACGCGATGCCAATCTGCTAATGCATGCGAATCTACGAATGACGGGCAAGTCACGAAGCGACTTGGGGACGGATTGGTAGATTCGCATGCATTCGTGTATTAGTATCGCGTCGGCCGCTCGCCGCAGGCGAGGCGCCCCCATTCGCCGGTTGGCATCGCGTCGCCCCGATGGCCATCGGGGCCAAACCTATTCAAAACCCCCAAAGAATGATAGTAATGTAGTACCAACACACCATGGACCGACGACTTTTTTTCTCGCAAAAACCCGTTGAACGCAAAAAGGGGCGCGCCAAGCGGATCGTGACCGGCGTTTTGGCCGTCTTTTTTCTTTTGGCCGGCATCTTTGCGGTCGTCGGCACCATTTTCTTCGCCACCACGCTTAAAGACCTCCCCGACCCCGACCACTTGATCACGCGCAAGGTCGACCAATCGACGCAAATTTACGACCGCACCGGCACGCATTTGCTTTATGAATTCCACAGCGACCAAAATCGGACGGTTATTCCGCTTTCCGATGTTTCAAAATACGCCCAGGAAGCGACCATCGCCATTGAAGACAAAAATTTTTACCAGCATAAAGGATACGTCATTACCAGCATGTTGCGCGCGGCGATCATGAACGTGCTCACGGGGAGCAAGGCGCAAGGCGGCTCGACGATCACTCAACAGCTCGTGAAGAACGCCATTCTGACCAACGAAAAATCTTATACGCGAAAAATAAAGGAGCTGATCCTCGCTTCCGAAATTGAGACGCGTTTCAGCAAAGACGATATTTTAAAAATGTATTTCAACGAAATCCCTTACGGTTCGACCTCCTACGGGATCCAGGCGGCGGCGCAGTCGTTCTTCGGCAAAGACGCCAAGGACCTTGACCTCGCCGAATCGGCCTTGCTCGCGGCCATTCCGCAAAGCACCACCTATTATTCGCCGTACGGAACGCATACCGACGCGCTCGTTAACCGATGGAAGCTGATCCTCGACCTCATGGCCCAGCAAAACTACATCACCAAGGATCAGGCCGAAGCCACCAAAAAAATCGACATTTTGAAACGCGTCGTGCCCAAACGCGAATCGATCAGCGCGCCGCATTTCGTTTTCTATATCAAGGATCAGCTCGCCGCCGCCTACGGCGATGACGCCGTCGAGTCCGGCGGACTTAAGGTGATCACGACCCTCGACTGGGACAAACAGCAGGCCGCGGAAAAAGCCGTCGCCGACAATATTGCCGGCGTCGAAAAGAACGGCGGCTCGAATGCGGCCCTTGTTTCGATCGACCCTAAGACCGGGCAAGTGCTGGCCATGGTCGGCTCGCGCGATTATTTTGACGTTAAGGACAGCGGCGCGGTCAACATGGCGATCACCCCGCGCCAGCCCGGCTCATCGTTCAAGCCGCTTGTTTATTTAACCGCCTTTATCAAAGGTTATACCCCCAACACCGTGCTCTACGACGTGAACACCGATTTCCCCACGCCGCAAGGCACGTATTCGCCGCTCGATTTCACCAAAAAAGAACTGGGGCCGGTCACCATGCGCACGGCGCTTCAGGGCTCGCTCAACACGCCCGCCGTCAAAACCCTGTATCTTACCGGCATTGACCGCGTGCTCGACATGGCCGACGCCTTCGGCTACACCACGCTCAAAGACCGTTCGCGCTTCGGCCTGTCGCTTGTTTTGGGCGCCGGCGAAGTGTCGCTCCTCGAACATACCGCCGCCTACGCTGTTTATGCGGATGAAGGAATAAAATACCCCACCGCTTCCATTCTCAAGGTCACCGACGCCAAGGGCAACGTGCTGCAGGAATGGAAGCCGAGCGCGGGCGTGCGCCTCGCCCCCGCCGAAATGGTGCGGAACTTGAGCGACGTGCTTCAGGACAACGCCAGCCGCGCTTTCATGTTCGGCCTCAAAAATAATTTGACCCTGCCCGACCGCCAGGTGGCGGCCAAAACCGGCACGACCAATGACGCCAAAGACGGTTGGACCATGGGCTATACGCCGTCGATGGTGGCGGGAGTTTGGATCGGCAACAACAACGATACGGCCATGAAAACTTCGGCTTCGGCTTCGGCCATTTGGAATCAATACATGCGCGCCGCCACAGCCGACCAGCCGGTCGAGACCTTCACGGCGCCCCTGCCGATTACAACCGGCAAACCGGTCTTGGATGGCGGCGTTTCCGGCGCCACCAAAGTGACGATCGACAAGGTGAGCGGAAAACTGGCCACCGACTTCACCCCCGCCGTCGACCGTGAAGACGTAACCTATAACGAACTGCACGACATACTATATTATGTGAACAAGGATGACCCGCAGGGACCGGCTCCCACCGACCCGTCCGCCGATCCGATGTACGCTCCATGGGAAGCGGCGGTGCAGCGCTGGGCCGCCAAGAATAAGATCGTCGCCCAGCAAGCGCCGACCGAATACGACGACGTGCATGTCCCGGGAAACCAGCCGACGGTCGCCTGGCTTACTCCGACCGACGGCTCGACCCTTTCTTCTCGAAGTCTTACGCTCCAGACGACCGCCTCTTCGCCGCGCCCCATTACGCGCGTTGATTACGCGATCGACGGCGTTGTGCTTGGCTCCGGCACGATCGGCCCAAACTTTGTAATAAGCGCGCTCATTCCCGATTCGATCGACCGCGGCTTCCACGCGCTCACCGCCACCGCCTACGACGACATCGGCGACAGCTCAACCGCAACGATAAATATTAATTTGAATTATTAGCGATTTTCTCAAGAATTTTTTTATGTCATACAACTACGAACGAGTTAGGGGTGATTCCATCCCTTTAAACGAACTCCCGCCTGTAGATACAAAATCGCAAGTCATGAATATTTTATCGGCATCCGAGGATATCGCCGACAAAGCCGAGCTACAAAGGATCGACTTGCTTAGCGAGCAAGATATTTCACAAGCAATACTGGAAGTTTCGCTTTTTGTAACCGAAGATCGCAATGTCAATCAATTCTTGTTGGGCGGCGATTTTTTGGATGAAACCGGTAGACCGAGACATCGCAAGGTTATATCCTTAGATGTTCCCGCCATGGTTGAAAAAAATCCGTTTTTAAAAAAACTTTGCATTAAAACCGTTCCGGTCGACACCCGTTTTGAACGTGAAATAAAAACGCAGATAGATATCCAAACAGCGTTCGACCAAGCGCCGACACGCGGATTTTCAGTACCGCGTATCGTCCAAACGATAAATGTGCCGGATAAAAAATTGCTGGGTGTTGTTATGGAAAGGCTGCCCAAAGGAGATCATGACGGCTCCCTGCAATCGCTCGTCGAGTCCGCAAAAAGGAACGGTATTACGGTTCGCCTTTCACATGACATTTCCGGCGATATAGCTTCGTCTTATCGCGCCCTCCACGAGGCCGGTTTTTTGCATAATGATGTTAATGAAGGCAATATCTATTTAACGGGTGTCAAATACCGCGATTATAATTTACCGAAAGAAAAAGGCAAACCCCGACCACCCCAATTACGCATCTTTTTTTCCGCTAATATAGTGTTGACCGATTTTGAAAAAACCGTTCCCCTGGCCCCTGGGTCTTTTAGCAACGCAGATGCGCTCGGGGAGGATGCCGCCGCCGAAGCAATGATCGACGATATAACCCTTTCTATTGGCGAAGGCGCTTCTTTAGAGGAGATTATTGAGGCTAATGATGAATATTTTGAAGAGCGACGGGCGGCATAAAAAAATAATAATGACCGGACAACGGTCCATGTAACCCTACAGTCTATTGACCGCGACCGGATTATGTGATAAAAAGAACGGTTCCATCGCAGGAGGTTAAGTATGGATGTTCTTTTGTCTCAACAGACAGAAATAGCCAGAATTCAGGGCGTGTTGCCGGGCGTGATCAAAACACTCCTGGGAGCACACCACATGGATCACTATCTGGGAAACGGCAAGGATGGGTTTGTCTTTAAAATGCACAACCCGGCCGATCCCGCCGACAAATCTTTCGACCGTTACGCGATCAAGATGTGGGAGAAAGGGTTTTGTTTTCGAAGAAAGGAAGTTGATCTTCAACAAGAGGCCTTTCTAGCAGAAAGCAGGGTCTTTCGAACGCCGCAGGTCATTTTGGCAGACCCCAAATCCGATTTTTTTGTGATGGATCGGGTCATGGGCGAATCGGTCTACCAGGCGGTGTTCTTGAACAAGCGCCTCATCAGTACATCATTGTTCGAGGCGATGTGTTCGGCATTCGATTCGTTGAACCGGTCGGGGATAAGACACGGCGACGCTCACCCAGGAAACTACATGTTGACCGACCTTCAGTTGGTTGACACGCCCGCTGGCAAGGTCATTGACGATGCCGATCTCTGGATCATCGATTTTGGCCGCGCCGCCCACGGCCACGGAAACGACTCGTCGGTCATACGACGCGACCTGAAAAACAAGATCGCATCGGAAACGCCCTAGGCGGCCCCTTCGTGGGGGGCCGCATTTTTTATGAAACACCCCGGCCTTACGGCACGGGGTTTCAGGGCATAGTCACAATACAAGCTTGGCTTGTCCGCTGTCCTCTCTTCCTTGATACTCAATGTATCGGCGAATCACATCCTCATTGATCCCG
>Ga0265316_10000483_pt1 | contig 45211 bp, 36 predicted proteins | sample 4522metaG_FD_202092 | JGI IMG/M metagenome (GOLD analysis project Ga0265316, IMG submission 202092) | Rhizosphere microbial communities from Carex aquatilis grown in University of Washington, Seatle, WA, United States - 4-5-22 metaG | ecosystem: Host-associated > Plants > Roots > Rhizosphere >... | reverse complement strand
ATTTCTACTATCTGACGGGCTGGAATGAGCCCGGTGCGGCCATGATGATCGTGAGCGACGCGCCTCATGCAGCGTCGCCTCGTACCTACAAGGAAATTCTCTTTCTCCCCGCGCGCAATATGCGCATGGAAAAGTACACCGGCGTGAAAATGGATGCAGCTACGCCGGGTGTGGAGGAAGCTTCGGGCGTAGATCACGTTGAGCCGATGGCTGAACTGCCCGCGGAGCTGAACCAACTTGTTGCAGCGGACCGCTCGCTCTTCAGCAACCTGTGGACACAGCCGGACTCAGACCAGGCCAAAGCGTTGCTCGGTTTTGCCAGCGTTGCGTTGGGAACGTCAGCTGCACCGCCGCAGCATGACGCCACCAGCCTGGTCATGCCGCTGCGCCAGATGAAGGACGAAGGCGAGATCGCGCTCATCAAGAAAGCCTCCACGGCGTCAATTCTTGCTCAGCGCGTCATGATGCAGTGGTGGGTCAAGCCCGGCATGACCGAGCGCGCCATCGCCGGAGCCATGACCGCCGTATGGATGGAGAACGGCTGCGAGCGGCCCAGCTATGCGCCCATCGTTGGCTCAGGGATCAATTCCACCACCCTGCACTACTCCGCCAACGACCGCACCATGCAGGACGGCGATGTTTTGCTCGTCGACGCAGCCTGCGAGTATTCCATGTACGCTGCCGACATCACCCGCACCGTTCCAGTGAACGGCCACTTCACCCCGCGACAGCGCGAAATCTACTCCATCGTATTGGGTGCGCAGCAGGCGGCTATCGATGCTTTTGTGGCCGGCAAATCCACCATCAACGATCGCGACCGCCAGGACCCGAACTCGCTCGACACCGTGGCCTTTAACTACATCAACACTCACGGAAAAGACCTGCACGGCCAGTCCCTCGGCCAGTATTGGCTGCATGGGCTGGGTCACATGATGGGGATCGATGTGCACGATCCCGCCAACTACCCTGCGGTTCTCAAGCCGGGCATGGTCTTCACGATCGAGCCGGGAATCTATATTCCCGAAGAAAAGCTTGGCGTGCGTATCGAATGCGATTTTCTGGTGGGCGCCGATGGCAAATTGATCGATCTCGATGCCGCGCTGCCCCACACCGCCGACGAGGTCGAAGCCGCGATGCACGCCAAATAAAACCCAGCAAAAAAGCATCTCGTTGGCGCGAGAACCGGCTCGACAGATTTCGGGACCAGTTTTGAAAGGGGACGATCTCCATCTTTGAATGGGCACGACCTCAGTCGACCGGCAAAAAGCATCCCGTAGGGATGAAGGAAGATAGCCCAGGACAAGTCCGCGGTAGCGGACGCAGTCCTGGGAACGCAGCAAAAATCGTGTAAAGCCCCGTAGGGGCGCCAGGAACCGGGTCGCCGAATCTCGGGATCAGTCTTGAAAGGGCACGAGTTTACTCGTGCCGTAAATGCCGCAAATTGAGAGCGGCTTAAGCCGCTGAGGGATGTTTTTCTTGCCTTCGCCGAATTCTTCCGCAGCCTGTTAGACCCTTAGGGATGGACGCGAAGTAGGCAACATGAATGAAGCAGGCAACATGAATCTCGATCCGCGCGATGCAATGCCGTCCGACCAAATCGAGATGCTCAGCCGCGTCTTCAGCGAGCAACTGTTGGCCTGTCTCGACGAATGCGCGCGCGGCCGTACCGGCCTTTTCTCAGAGTTGATTGACGATGAAGAAAACTCGTGGCCCGAAGCTGCGCGTCTGCGTGAGCTTGCGGTCGCGCTCCAAAACATCTTTGCCCAGCACGAAGAGCGGAACGCGCTCTGTGACGAGTTCCTTGATCTATGCACCATCCATGGCGAGAGCCATCCAGGCGAGCGCAAACTGGCGCGGGCGTTCTTTGAGCGAATCGAGCGCGGCGAAGTGGGCTCGCCGACAGAGGATAAACCACTGTGGTGATTGCCGGCTGTGGGCCCGCTTTCGGGGCCCAGGGACTCTGGTGTCAAGCCCCCGCGGTCTGACACTTTCGTTCACTCATTTACTAACTCACTGATTTCTAATCCACTTATTCACTTTTTTACTCGTTCACTTTCTTTTGCCAAGTTTGCCGATTATTTCCCCGAAATCTCTAGACTTGTCTTAGGTGGGCAATCCGGCGGCTTTCGAAAAAATTGGCCATCTCAGAGCAAGAATGTGGACGAATGATTTTCCTGCCTCAGAAGTGGTGCAAATGTGACTTAACTAATTTAGAATCAACGTAATCTTGCCGAGATCATCGGCAAATTTCGTCGTTTTTTGTCGATTTTCTTGCTCCAACAGCCCGCGATGGAGGGGCGCGCTAGAACCGCACGCCCACCGTCACCGGAATCAGCTCAGTAGTGCCCAGGCCGTTCGGTTCGCTGATGGGCGGCGTGTGAAGAAAGGTGTAGCGCGCTTCGGCAAAAATCTCGCCCGTCCCGGCAGTATCCGGACCGTACAAATCGCTGCCCAGGCGGTGGTAAATCCCAAAGCCCGCATTGCCACCCCACTGACTCGAGGTGATGGAGTTCGCAGTCACCGTCACCGGGTAACCGTAGAAATCGCAGCATTCTTGAATGTTGAAGTTGGTCGACTTGTGGTAGTACCCAAAGCCGCCAACCAGGTAAGCGCCGTTGTGCCATTTCGGGGTCAGATCGATCACAGGCGAGCCGGTTATCCCGTTGATGTGCGCATTACCCGTTTCGCCGCCTCCGGCAGCGATCAATGCGCCGGGCAGTTTGTCGTCCATGAATTGGTACTCGGCCAGCAGGGAGAATACCCTATTGAAGCGAAGGCCGCCGCCAACGGTGAAGTTGGCGCCCCAGGTGATGTATGGGGTGTCATTTCCTATGGGGGCATTGAATCCGCCGCCCGCTTCAAATGCGAGGGGATGGTGAAAAACCCCGTGATGGCCGCCGCCCGATTCGCCGCCCTGGCCGTATTGGCCCCCGCCCGCCCTGCCACCAAACGCCGCGCCCGAAGCTGGGGTACCAGGCAGAGAGAACTCAGCCATCTGCAATCCCGATGCGCTCAATCCCGCCTGACCCAATCCGGCCTGTCTTGAGGAGTAGCCGGCCGTGCTAAATGGGCTATGAGTGAACTGGTCGATGGACGGGGCGGGCGATGGAGCCGATTGCGCAGCGGCCAAACCAGCCGCTGTCAAACCCGCGACGATCATCAGACCTGCGCGCCGGATCGGCGAATTCAAACAGGGGGAGAACATGGAAACCACCTCAAAGGGTGAATTTTGTGCAACTTCCGCCAAGGGAACAGCCTGTCATTGAAATTAGACACCGAATGCCGTCGGAGGTTGCCCTTAGGCGCGGATAGATTCCCTTTAGATGAGACAGGCAAGGCCCCCGCGCCCTTGGCACAATCCATTCCAAGAGCCGACGCACCCAAATCTTTGCCCTTCAGCAAGATCAAGGGTGGGCGCGCGCGCCCACCCGTCCCTCACGAACTCTGCTCGCCCCGCTAGCCCTGTATGTCGAACTGTTCCGGGTGCAAAGTCGGATCGCTCTTCACCAGCACGTTTTTGCCAACCAATTCCTCGAAGTCAGTCAGCCAGCGATTGCCGTTTGCCTTTAGAACCTTCACCGTCTCGGGATGTACCCGCAGCATCACGTCGGCATTTTCAAAGTGCTTACGCATCTTGCGCATCTCGATGTAGATCTCGTTGCACACGGTGGCCGAGCTCTTCACCATGCCGGTCGCCTGGCACGTGGGGCAGGGAACGCTAAGCGTCCGCTCCAGCGACTGTTTCACGCGCTTGCGGGTGATAGCCACCAGTCCAAAGTCATTAAATTGCAGCACCTTGGTTGGAGCACGATCGCTCTTCAGCGCCTCTTCGAGCGCGGCCATCACCTTGAACCGGTTCCTGCGCTCGTCCATGTCGATGAAGTCGATGACAATAATCCCGCCGAGGTCGCGCAACCGAATCTGCCGCACGATCTCCGGCACCGCATCGAGGTTGGTCTTGAGAATCGTATCCTCAAGCCTCGCCGACTTGCCCACGTATTTGCCGGTGTTGATGTCAATGGCGACCAGCGCCTCAGTCTGGTTGATCACGATCGACCCGCCGCTCTTGAGCCATACCTTCGAACGCAACGCCTTCGAGATTTCTTCCTGAATGCCGAAGTGCTCGAACAGCGGAACTTCCTTCGTGTAGAGCTTCACGCGCCTCACCAGCGAAGGCGAGAAACGATTGAGGAACCGTACGATGCGCTCGTAATCCGATTCCGTGTCCACCCAGATGTTGGCAAAATTGGAGCTCACCTGGTCGCGCAGAATGCGCTCGATGAGCGATAGATCGTGATAGATGAGGGCAGGCGACTTCGAGGATTCCGATCTCTGCTTGATATCGTTCCAGAGATTCATCAGGAAGCGCAGGTCGGCGCGCAACTCTTCTTCTGACGCGCCTTCAGCGGCGGTACGCACAATAAAGCCGCCAGGAGCCTCGCCGCGCTCGTGAACCAGAATCCGTTTCAGGCGATGGCGCTCCTCTTCGGAAGCAATCTTCCTGCTCACGCCCACGTGAGTGACGGTCGGCATGAAGACCAGGAATCGGCCGGGCAGCGCGATGTGACTGGTAATGCGCGCGCCTTTCTTCGCGATCGGTTCCTTCGCAATCTGCACCAGGATTTCCTGGCCGGACTTCAGCAGGTCCGAAATGATCGGCAGGTCCGAAGTCTGTGCCGAACGGCGCGAGGGCCCACGCCGATTGCTTTGCGCGCCACGGCCACGCTGTCCGCGGCCTCCACGGTCACGTCGTTCACGGCCGGGGACCGCAGGCGCGCCTGTCGAGGCTTCTTCTCCCTCGACTTCGTCTTCCTCCACGCCGCCTTCGTCAAAGTTCTTCTGGATGCGGTGATCGAGATGAGCTTCCTGCAGCATCTCGCCCAGGTCGCCGGTGCGGAGGTGGCTGGGAATCGTCTCCTCTTCGTAATCGTCGGTGTCGTGAACTTCCGGCTTATGTCGGCGCCCATGTGGCGTAGCCTCAAGCTCTTCGCCTTCGATCATTTCCTCTTCAACTACGCCGTTGCCCGGCGCATACGTCGAGACTGGCGCAGCAGCAGCGGGTTTCGCGGTTTCCGCGTCGGCATCTTTCTTCTTCTTGCCGAAACCGAACAGCTTGAATCCGCTGGGAGACGACGGATCGATCCGATGCGAGGCATCTGCGTCCTCTTCTTGCTCCGCCGAAGTCCCGCTCGGCGCGCCTGCCTCTGATTCGGCATCATCGCTGCCCTCTGGCGCGGGAAGTTCATCTTCGGTCAGCGTTTCCACGGCGTTCGAAGCGAGCTCTTCCTCTTCGAATTCAAAAGGAGCTTCATCTGGATCTCTCAACTCACTTTCGTGAAGCTCTGCCACAGGGGACTCGGCCTCTTCGAAAATCTCCTCCTGTCGAGATTCTTCCTGGGGCTCCTGAGCCAAGTCGTATTGCGTCTCTTGTGGGGATTCAACTGGAGGTTCGGCCCCACGGCGGCGCAGTGAGAGCGACTCGCCCGGTAGCAGTCCACTTCCGTCCCACGCCAAGGGTGCTTCGATAAGAGTCGAGGGCCTGAATGTGCTCGCCGGGCGGTGTGGCGCCGGCGATTTCTGCGCAGTTTTTGGCGTTTCGGCGCCGGGTGCGCTGCCATACTTCGAAAGTGACTCGCCGGGCAGGACAAATGGCGCCGGCGCATGATGTCCCCGCTGTGCCGGCGCAACCTCTTGAGCTTGAATTGTCGGAGACTGTTCCGCAGTGAGCGGCGCTTCCGCGTCACGATTGGAAACCGGCTCAAATTCGTTTCGACTTGCAGGCTGGCCACTCTGCTCGCGGCCCCCACGCCGGCGTCGTCGGCCACGCCAGCGGCGTGAGCCTGCGTCATCAGATTCCTGCGCGGACCCTGACGGCTCTTGAGTAGCCGGGGTCTCTGAATGCGATGGTTCGATGGATTCCGTCCGGACTTCTTCCGCCGGCCGATACTCTTGGCGCGACTCATGTCTGCCTGGGTCGCGACGCTGGCCCCGCTCTTCCTGGCGGCCGCCCCTGCCCCCTGAAATTTCGGGTGCGCCGCCGCTGTCTATCCCATGCGGGTGCTTTACCTCGCGAGGAGCCTGTCCGGCCCCACTCGCCGCGGCTCTCTCCAGCTCGTCAGTCTCTTCCTGATCTTCGAGCTCGATGAAGTCGGTTACATAGAGGAACGCGTCGCGCTCAAGCCCCAGATCGACAAACGCCGACTGCATGCCCGGCAATACGCGTGTAACGCGTCCGTTGTAGATGGAACCCGCGAGGGTATATTCGTTTTCGCGTTCGTAGTAGATTTCCGCGAGTTGATCGTCTTCCAGAATCGCAAGCCGCGTCTCATGCGGCGTGCTGGAAATGCAAATTTCTTTTGCCATCGTACCTTTCCGTCCGGCAGCTCATGGCTGTCGGTACACTCGGCAAGGTTCAATGGGCCGCGCACGATCGGCAAAGGAATGGATGGACGGATAACCGCGGGGATGCCCGGGAAACGGTCTCTGTCTGGAGACTTTTCCCAAGGGCGGCGAACCGATGCGGATGTCGATGAAAACAAGCCGAAGGGGCTGCTGGTTGTGGCGATCCGATGACAGAGAGTTTGTGGCCGTCCGGGCCGGACTTTCCGGCGGGGCCGTTCGACCCGCGGCTCTTGCAAGAACTTCTCGCGCCGGTGAACTTAGGAATCTGCTTCCCGAGTTCCCCGCGCGTTGCTTGCAATGAGCGAGCCGCAAGGGTGCTTCCCGTCTCTGCGTACTCATAAACCCAATCCTGCCGGGCGCGATCCATCGGGACCATGCCGGCGAAGTGCTTTGTTCATTCCTCTCTTGCCGCCTGAAACAATCGTCTGATCGTTTCGGGCCTTGCCAAGAGCCAAACCTTTGGGACGACACCTCGATCGAAAAGGATCGAAATGCGTCAATTAACGAACCGGCGCATGCGGACATTCATCGCCACGCCCAGCGCCAGGAACGTAAACAGCACCGAAGACCCACCGTAACTCATTAAAGGTAAAGGGATTCCGGTGACGGGCATCAGACCGATGACCATGCCAACGTTGACCGCGATCTGAAAGGTCAACACAGCCACTATTCCCATAATAATGAGGGAACCGGGCAGGTCGGCGGCTGTTTGAGCGTTTTGAATCAAACGCATCAATATAAGGAAGTATAGCAGCAGGACAAAAAACGCACCCACAAAGCCGTGCTCCTCGCTAAAGGCGGCAAAGATAAAGTCCGTATAGGGAATGGGCAGGAAATATCCCTGCGTTTGAGTGCCTTTCTCCAGGCCTTTTCCCCAAACTCCGCCAGATCCAACCGCAATCTCCGATTGCAGCACCTGGTACCCCGCCCCATGAGGATCGTTGCCCGGATTGATAAAGCTTGTGAGCCGCGCCTTCTGATAAGGCTTGAGGATTTTGCCGCTCGTCCATACTCCGCCCACCAGAACCGCGCCCACCGTAATCAAGATCAAACTCTGCCGCAAGTTGATCCCGCCCAGAAACAAGCCGGCAACCAGAATTGGCGCATAAGTGAGCGTCGTACCCAGGTCAGGCTGAATGAGCACCAGGAGCATTGGAACTCCGACCATGCCAAAGGCTTTGAAGATTTCCCTCCAGGTCAGGTTGCGGCCTCCAATATTAGCGATGTAGCGTGCCACTGCGAGGATCAGCACCAGTTTGACCCACTCGGAAGGTTGGAACTGGATGGGCCCGACGGCGATCCATCGCCGGGCGCCGAGGGCCTTGTGGCCGGCCACCTTCACGGCGATCAGCGAGAGGACAAAAATGCCGTAGAACCACGGCGACAAGTCAATCAGGCGGTGATAGTCGATCTTCGCCAGAACAAACATCCCCACAATCCCCGCCCCGATAAACAGGATCTGCTTCGTGCCGAAGCTGGCAAACTTCGTATGTACCGTGGCTGAATGAACCTCCAGCACCGACAAGCTGCAAAGCATGAGCACCAGGCCGAGCAGGGTCCAGTCAAAGTCGCGAAAGCTTAGGAAGCGGCGTATTGGCATTAGGGCTGCGATTCCTTTTGCCGTGTTGGCGCGAGCGCGGCCACCTGGGCCGAGCTTTTACTGGACGCGGGCGCGAGCGGAGTCGTCCGCCCAGTGTCGTGTTTCTTTGGGGCCTTAGCGTCTTGCGCGACAACCCCATTCCCATCCACAAAGAAATGTCCGCTGTGTATCCGCGCAGACGCTGAGTTCCTTCGGCCGGTGCGGGAGTCCGGCCCAGAATCCGGCGTGGTCCAAACCGCGCCCACATCAACCGGCTTCGCAGGCTTCTCCGGCGGCAGATTCCCAGCCAGCCGCCGCTTCTTATCCACGAACGCCGCGATTACTTGTGCCCCGATGCGCGCGGGGTAATAACTGAACTCGCCGTTCTGCCAAAGCACAGCAACCACGAGTTCGGGGTTGCGCCGGGGCACCAGGCCCACAAACCACACATTGGGATATGTGGCCCGGCCCTTATTCGTTTTTTCGAGAGCCTCGTGGCTCATCTGTTGCGCCGTGCCTGTCTTCCCCGCAATATCGATCCCCTCAAGGTGCGCCGAACCGGCTGTGTGATACATCCCTGGCTGCGTCACTTCGGCCATGCCATTCGTGATAATTTCCCAATTCGCAGGATCAATCGGAACATACGCTTCGCCCGTCCCCGGAAAGCTATCCTCGAGCGATCGATGAAAATCGCTGGAAAGCTCGTTGGGAAAGACCACATGCGGCCGAACAAGATGCCCGCCCGATGCAATCCCGCCGATGATGCGCGCCAGCTGAAGAGGCGTTGCCTCAACCGCGCCCTGCCCAATGGCGACGTCCAGCGTCTCGTCCGGATACCAGCGGTGATGAAAGTTCTTGATCAGCCAATCCGGGGATGGCATCAATCCGGCCTGTTCGCCAGGCAGATCGACTCCGGTCTTCTGTCCGTATCCGAACTCCGTCGCGTACTTAGCAATGCGATCGATGCCCAGCCTATCGCCAAGCATGTAATAGAACGTGTCGCACGAGTACGGAATCGCGTTGTAGATATCCACCGCGCCGTGGTGCTCGTCGCAATGGTGGAAATAGCCATACGGCCCCCAGCCGCCGTTGCAGACAATGTGCATGTTCTGCGCAATGCCTTCCTGCAATCCAGCCACCGACATCAGGATCTTGAACGTCGAGCCGGGAGCAAGTTGCGCCTGGATGCTCTTGTTCAGCAGCGGATGGTCGGGATCCGTGATCAGCTTGTTCCAGTCGGTGCGATCGATCTTGACTGCGAACGCATTGGGGTCGAAGCTAGGCCTCGACACCATCGCCAGAATCTCGCCGTTCCGCGGGTCCATCGCAATGATAGCGCCGTTGCGATCGCCCAGGGCGAGCTCGGCCGCGCGCTGAAGATCGTTGTCAATCGTGAGCCGCAGGTCCTGTCCGGGTACGGCGTGCTCAATGCCGAAGTAGCCCACCTCGCGTCCACGGCTGTCGACCACCACCTCCCGCGAGCCGTCTTGCCCACGCAGCAACTGGTCGTACGTTTCTTCCACGCCCGCCTTGCCCACAACATCGCCCGGCTCATAGTAGGCAAAGCGCGGGTTGTTCAGATCGTCTTCGCTCACCTCGCCCACGTAGCCGATTAGATGGGCGGCAAAACCGTCGCGCGGATACAGCCTGCGCTCCTCGTCAATCGTTTCCAGTTCCGGCAACTCATTGCGATGCGCTGCGATAAACGCCTGCTCGTCTGCTGTCACATCCTGCTTGATGGGGATGGGCTGATAGCCGGGCTGCGTACGGAAGTGGCGCAGTGTGGCGCGCAACTGATCGAGATCGAGATCCAGCCCATGAGCAATCAGCGGCAGATCGGCGTCCACATTGCGGCTTTGCTCGCGAACAAGGAAGCAGGTGACCGACGGATAATTGTCGACGACAAGCCGGTTCTCGCGGTCGAAGAGTTTGCCGCGCGGGGCCAGAATCGGTTCCTTGCGAATTCGATTTTGTTCGGCCAGAACCCGGTAGCTGTCCACATTCAACACTTGCAGACGCCACAGGCCCGCAGCCAGCCCTAGCATCATCAAAAGAATGCCGTACTGCACAAACGTCAGTTTGACTGTGGAGAGCTTCTCGCCGCGATTGCTGCCAAAGGCCATGATTCTACTCTTCAGAATACAGCGATTCGGGTTCTTCGCTCGCGCCGCCTCCCGCTGACGGCAAGCAAGTGTGCCCCATCTTGAAACCTCAACGCGCGGCAGTCAGTTTCACGGTGGGATCGCACTAGCCGTAACCCACCTTCTTGAAGCCTGTGCAGCAGGCGAAATACGAAAGCCCCAGGCGTAAGCCTTGGCCACCTGACGGATCAACGTGATGCTGTGGCCGAAGCTCGTTCCGCTCGAATTGGCCTTAGTCCGACCTCTCGAGGAACCCTCGCCCGCTCAGGATCATTGGCACGCACTTGTCAGCCCGCGCTTCTTTGGTCTTTGCCTGCTTCGCGCTTGAGACGTGGATGATATAGGACTTCCTCCGGCCAGGCGTGAGCGCTTCGAACGCCGCCCTGAGAACGGCGCTGCCATCCAGCCTGTTCTGCAACTCCTCAGGAATTGCGTACTCTGAAGACTTCTTGAGCGCGACCTTTTTCCCGGACTCCTCCAATGCGATGGCTTCGTAAAGGTAGTCTCTCAGGGTCGATTGCAGGGCCGTGATCTCTCTGAGCGAGGTGAACTTGATCCATCGCGCGGCCTGCGTATGCTCTCCGATCCTTTCGAGAATGTGCTTCGGGTCCTTGAGCAGTGCGCCCTTGAAAAACGAGAGCGCACACGACTCCTTGAGCGGAATGACAATCGCCACATTCTTCTTCTGGAAGGTGAAACACGGCTTGTCCCATTTGCGTTCTTCGGTCAGATAGCAATCGAGCGCGATTTTGCGCAACTTGCCCGTTTCTTTCTGCCACTTCTTCGCGTAGGGAACTTGCATCGTTTCAGCCTCGTCCTTGCCTCTTCGAACATGAATAACACATCTGTCAGGACGCCTTCCGGACGGACGGTCGCCTGCCAGGGTTTCCATCCGGTTGCCGGGTGCGGCTTCGGCAAGGTTCCCGCAAAGCTGCAAAGGTTAGAACACTTTCTCCCATGCTTTTTGCCGGGCGCCGGGTATCCCCGGTCTCGCTTTTGAGACCGGGGATCGCACAAACTTCGACCGATCTTCTCCGATTCATTACGAACAGGGGTGAATCCAGTTGACGGCTGAGAGCTGAAAACTGACGGCTGATTCGCTGTCGAGAGCGCGCCAGCTCTTTCCTGGCTCCGCTGTCTGCTCAGTCCCTGACCCGCAGACGGTCGAGCAGCGGGAACAGCACCAGCGCAATCACAGCATTACCCGCGGCGCGCAGCAACTCCATAAGTCCGTTCCAGTCCGCCGCCAGCCCGAGTAGAAAGCGAGCCACAAAAAGATAAAGAGCGCTGGAGAGCAACGATAGCCCGAAGGTGAGCAGCACGCGGATGGTGTGATTATCCACGTCGATGCGAATGCCCACGGAGCCAGCCAGAAAGCCAACCACAGTCTTGGCGATGCCATTGATGCCGATAGCGTTATGCGATAGCGCGTCCTGGAACAGTCCCATAACCGCTCCCATCAGCGTCCCTTGCAATGGATTGCGGCGTCCCAGGGCAAAATAAACAGTGACCAAAAGCGGAAGATCGAACCAGTCGTACCGGCCGACGACGCGCGGCAGCCATGCCTGCAGCACCAATGCACCCAGCGGAACCAGCGTGTAAACCAGGAGTGGATACCGGCGGATCTCCATATCGCGCCGGAATTCGGCGCCGAGCACAGACATGGCTATGGATTCCTCGGTGGGATCGATTGCGGTTTTTGCTTCGACGACGGCGTAGTCCCGCTGCCCGGGTCCGCGGGAGCAGCAGACGGATGATTTGCCTTCGGCGTGGAGTTCGCTTCCGGCGTCGCACCGGAGCCATCATTGGCGCTGGGCGAAAACTCGTCCGGATGCAGTGGTTGCGGGGGCTGAGCCGCTGGATTCGGGTTGCTGCTGTCGTTCAATGGCTGTTGATCGGGAGGCAGGTTGGGGTCAATCAGTCCTGGCAGCTTTTCCCCCATGATCTCCGAAGCTTTCATCTGATCCTTGATCCCCGCGGGCACTGTGCCTTGTTCCGCCGCGCTGGCAGCAAGGTCTTTCTCGTCTTGGGGCGGGAAACGTGGCTCAGTCGAAGTGATCACGAGCACCTCGTCGAGGCGATCCAGAGGCGCTGCCGGTGTAAGGATAATGTCGACGAGTCCGTCGCGATCGGGATCGCGGACCACCTTCTTCACCACGCCCACTGCAAGCCCGCGCGGAAAAATCAGATCGCCCCCGGCGGTCAGAACGTGTTCGCCCGGCTGAATGCGCTCATCGGCCGTGACACCCACCACTTCAAGCTGCCCCAGGGCATTGCCCCGGAGCACTCCCCGGATGCGCGTCGTCTCCAGAATCGCCCCCGCGCCGCTCGTGGGGTCATTCACTGCCAGTACCTGCGCGGTGTGCGGAAAGACATCGCGTACTTTCCCTACGATGCCTTCGGCTGTAATCACCGCCATGTCTGGCTTCAGCCCTTCGTGCGAGCCCTTGTCAATATAGAAAACATGCGAACGATCGCTGCCGCTCGACCCATAAACCTGCGCGGCCAGCGTCGAATAGATGTACTTTTGTTGGAAGCCGAGCATGGCCTGCAATCGCTGGCCCTGGCGCGCATCCTCCAGCAATGCGGCCTGCTCGAGCCTCAGCCGGTCCACGGTATTCTCCAAATTCCGGTTCTGTTGGCGAACGTGGACCAGATCGATGTAGTTCGACCACATAGTCGCCATGCCCGTCGTGCTTGAGTGAATCAATCGCTCCGGAGGAGAAACCACGGCGTTTGCCCAAAGCCGGATCACCCGCACACCGCGAGGGTCGGTGTCCTCCAGCGTGCTTGTGCCGCTTGCGGTCCGGCGCACCTGCACGGCAAGCCCCACGAGCTGCAGCATCAGCAGTGCCAGCATCACCACGAGGTTTCGGTAGCGGACAATGAACGATTCCATATACGCCAGGGCTTAGGTGTCAGGTGTCAGAGATCAGCCGTAAGAAAGCACCTTTCTGGCATAATTCCCAAATCGGGCTGTAAGCAAACCGCATGTTACTGCGGATCTTTGGGGGGCAAGAAATGATCTCTGACCTCTGACCCCTGATCTCTGTTTTCAGTCGATCTTGATCTTGCGTAGCAGCCGGAAGTCCGAGAGCATTTTGCCCGTGCCCAAAACCACTGAGGCCAGCGGATCGTCGGCCACGGATACAGGCAGCCCGGTCTCCTCGCGAATCCGCTTGTCAAGATTCTTGATGAGCGCCCCGCCGCCGGTCAGCACGATGCCGCGATCGCTGATATCGGCTGAGAGCTCAGGCGGCGTACGCTCCAGTGCCACCCGAATCGCATTCATGATGACCGCAATGCACTCGCCCAACGCCTCGCGAATCTCGCTGTCGTCAACCGAAATGGTCTTCGGCACTCCCTCGATCAGGTTGCGCCCTTTGATCTCCATGGTCAGCGGTTTGTCCAACGGGTATGCGGAACCGATATCGATCTTGATTTGTTCCGCCGTCCGCTCGCCGATCAAAAGGTTATATTTCCGCTTCAGGTAGTTGATGATGGCCTCGTCCATCTGATTGCCGGCCATGCGCACCGAGCGGGAATAAACAATGCCGCTCAGCGAAATCACAGCGATATCGGTCGTTCCGCCGCCAATATCCACCACCATGTTGCCCGAGGGCTCGGTGATCGGCAGTCCGGCGCCGATTGCCGCCACCATCGCCTGCTCCACCAGATACACTTCGCTCGCCTTGGCGCGATACGCTGAATCCTCCACGGCGCGCTTCTCAACCTGCGTAATCTCTGAAGGCACTCCGATCACAATCCGCGGATGCACCAGCATCTTGCGGTTGTGCGCCTTCTGGATGAAGTAGTTGAGCATCTTCTCGGTCACTTTGAAGTCGGCGATCACGCCGTCCTTCATGGGCTTGATGGCCACGATGTTGCCGGGTGTGCGCCCCAGCATCTCCTTGGCTTCTTTGCCCACGGCCTCTACCTCGCCGGTGGTTTTGTTGATAGCTACAATCGACGGCTCATTGACGACGATGCCCTTGCCGGCCGCGTACACAAGAGTATTGGCGGTGCCCAAATCGATCGCCAGGTCGCTCGAAAACATGCTGAAAAGCGAGCGGAACCCATGGGACCGTGAGGAACGAGAGTGATATCCGTTCATTGACATGGAGAAATTGAATCTTCCTCAAAAAGCTGAAGTTTGACTGTGCCTCAAAGCCTATTGTACGGCTACTTGCCCTTCGCCGTTGGCTTTGGTTCATAGCACGAAAGAGGAACCCGGTGTCAGGCGTGCCGCCTTAGTAACGGGCGGCGGGCCTTGCGCCCCGGAACTTACCCCACTGGCCGGAACCCGCTCCTTGGGCGTACGCTGTTTGGCGGATTGAGTTACGGTCAAGCAGGGGGCCGTGGCCTTCAGGGCTGCCTTCTGACCGCTACCGGCTCCCAACTGTGAACGAAGAACTGTGAACTGAGAACTGCCTTATGACCTATCCCACCTACCAAAACCTGATCGGCGGCCAATGGGTTGCCGCCGCAAGCGGCAAGACCATCCTTAACCTGAACCCAGCCGACCATTCCGACGTTATCGGCGCTTTTCCTTCTTCCCACGCCGAAGACGTGGCCCTGGCTGTAGCTGCCGCTAAGAAGGCATTCGCCACCTGGCGGTTGATTCCCGCGCCTAAGCGCGCCGAAATTCTGCTCCGCGCAGGCGGCAATCTCGTCCAAAACAAAGAGAAATACGCGCGCGATATGACCCGCGAGATGGGCAAAGTGCTGGCTGAAACCCGCGGCGACGTGCAGGAAGCCATTGACGAGGCGTTCTACGTCGCGGGTGAGGGAAGGCGCCTGTTCGGCATTACCACCCCCTCCGAGCTTCAGAACAAGTTCGCCATGTCGGTCCGCATGCCCGTAGGCGTCGTCGGCCTCATCACTCCGTGGAACTTCCCCATGGCTATACCCAGTTGGAAGCTGTTTCCGGCGCTTGTTGCCGGCAACACCTGCGTCATCAAGCCCGCCACCGATACTCCGCTCTCTACCTACAATCTTGTCCAGGCGCTCGTCGACGGCGGCCTGCCTCCAGGCGTGGTCAATATCGTCAGCGGCACCGGTTCCGCCGCCGGCGCGGCATTGGTCGAGCATCCCGATGTCCGCGCCATCAGCTTTACCGGATCCAGCGCCGTCGGGTCGCTCGTTGCGCAGCGCGCAGCCGCCACCTTCAAGCAGGTCTCACTCGAAATGGGCGGCAAGAACGCTCAGATCGTTCTCGATGACGCCAACCTCGACCTCGCGCTCGACGGCGCGCTCTGGGGCGCATTCGGCACCACCGGCCAGCGCTGCACGGCCACCAGCCGCATCCTTTTGCAGAAGGGAATCGCCGCCGAATTTACTTCAAAGTTTGTCGCCCGCGCCAGGAAACTCAAAATCGGCAACGGCCTCGACGAATCGGTCGAAGTCGGCCCGCAAGTGAACGCCAACCAGATCGAAACTTCAGAGAAGTACGTCAGGATTTCTCAAGACGAAGGCGCGCAACTCCTTTGCGGCGGCCATGCGCTCACTACCGGGGCTTACGCCCACGGAACATTCTTCGAGCCAACCGTCCTTGCCGGCGTCACGCCCACGATGCGCATCGCCCGCGAAGAAGTCTTCGGCCCAGTCGTCTGCATGATCGAGTTCTCGACCTTCGACGAGGCTGTCGAGATTGCCAACTCCATTGACTACGGCCTCTCTACGTCGGTCTACACGCGCGACGTCAACCGTGCCTTCACCGCCATCCGCGACTTAGAAGCCGGAATCACCTACATCAACGCCCCAACGATCGGCGCAGAAGTGCATCTGCCCTTCGGCGGCGTCAAGCACACCGGCAACGGCCACCGCGAGGGGCTAGGCGCCCTCGACTTCTTCACCACCTGGAAAGCCGTCTACGTGGATTACTCCGACAAGCTCCAGCGCGCGCAGATTGATAATGCGGAGTGAGCTGCCTCATGCGTGCGATCCGTTGCTCAAAAGGCCTTTCTCGTGTATATTGCACACATATACACGAATTGGCTCGGAGACAGTTTTCGTTAAGTCCCGAAGGAAACATTGATGGACTACACAGGGTTCGAATGGGATGAAGGGAACTCGCGTAAGAACGAGAAGCATGGCGTAACCAAAGCGGAGGTCGAACAGGCGTTCTTGAATAAGCCTCTGATTGTGGCAGCGGACCCAAAACATAGTCAGCAAGAGCCCAGGTATCACGCGTTGGGTCGGACCGACGCGAATCGCTGCTTGCTCATCAGATTTACGGAACGTGGAGACGGCACGCTGATTCGCCCGATTTCGGCCCGGGCTGCGAGCCGAAAGGAGAGGAAAGTCTATGAAGAAGCGCTTAAAGCCAATTCCTAAGTTCGCAAGCGAGGCGGCAGAGCGCGCCTTTTGGGAATCTCCGAAAAACGACAGCACCGAGTATGTCGATTGGAGCAAGGCGAAGCTGGCCGCATTTCCCAGGCTCAAGCCTTCCACTGAGGCGATTTCGCTGCGTATGCCTGAAAATCTCCTGGACATAATTCGCAGTCACGCGCAGAAACTCGATGTGCCGTATCAGTCTTTGATCAAGCTGTGGGTTGCTGAGAAGGCCGCAGAGCTGAAGGGCAACTCGCCGCGCGCCAGCCGCCGTGTCCGCGGGTGAAGCGCAGCGGCAACGGCCACCGCGAAGGCCTAGGCGCCCTCGACTTCTTCACCACATGGACGGCCGTCTATGTGGACTACTCCGACAAGCTCCAGCGCGCGCAGATCGACAATGCGGAGTGATTTCCCTTCACATAGATAAATCGTCACGCTTCAAAGCTGTCATCCTGAGCGGAGCGCAGCGAAGTCGAAGGACCTGCGGTTGCTTTTCGGCGAAAACTAATTCGAAGTCGCTCTCCTGCGCCCGGAAAGAAACGCAAGGAAGCGTATGGCCCGTTGAGCTTCCACGACCTTTCGTTGTGCTGCTTGTGCGAAGTAACTCCGGGCACGTTTACGATCGCGATCCACACCCTGGCCCCGCCAATATATCTTGCCTATCCAGAAGCTCGACCGATGATGATTCTTGCCTAAAGCAAGTTCAAACCATTTGAGGGCTTCCGAATAGTCTTTGCGAAAGTACGCGACGTACCCCAGACTGAACATTGCGCGCGGTTCGCCCTGGCGGGCAGACTTTCGATACCAGCGGATCGCTTCATCGTCGTTAGCTTCGACGCCGACGCCATTCAGATAAAACCATCCCATTGCCAGAACGGCGTCGTGCATCCCATCTTCAGCGGCAATTCGGTTCAACCGGAATGCTTCAGCGTCATTGTTATCCAGCAGTCGCAGGGAACGATTGTAAGAGGCCCGCCAATCGATGCGGCCCGTCTTGTTCGGCGTTCGCGAACCTTTTATATGTTGGCCGAAGAATGCCATCGCCGTACCCGATCCTCAGATAATAACTCTGTTGGCGGGCACCCCATGGTTTCGCCTTTGAGAAACCGGAACCAATCTGGTTTTGCTCTCGCTTTTCGCGCTACAATTTCCCCATGCCCCGCACCGCCCAACAGATCCTCGATGACGCCCGCCAACTTGCTCCCGACGAGAGAGAGTGGCTGGCGGAGCAGTTGTTTATCAAGGCTAACGAGGAAGCCTTTTCAGCCCTCGATCAGGAGTACGGCAAGCCGGAAGCCGGTTACGATGAGTGGTTCCGCGCCGGCGTTGAGGAGGCGCTGGCGGACGACGGGTCCGGGGACGTTCCACATGAGGACGCGATGAAGCAATTTCATGAAGCGATTCAAAAAGCGAGAAAGATGAAGAAGACTGCGTGAGGCTGTTCTGGAGAAAAACCGCCATGCGCGATCTGGCGGAAATTGCCGACTATATATCGCAGGACAGCGAACAGACAGCGTGGCTGGTTGAATTAAGAATTCATGAGGCAGCGCGCCTGCTGCGCACAATCCCCGCAATGGGCCGCCCAGGCCGAATCGATGGAACGCGAGAACTCATCGTCCCGCGAACACCCTTCATTCTTGTGTATCGGATTCAAGCCGGCACAATCCGGGTTCTTCGCATTTTGCGAGCGGCGCGCCGCTGGCCCGCGCGCTTCGACTGAAGCTTCCACTCTTGTCAAGAGGTCCGCGCGGATATTTGTTGTAACCCCCTTATTATTCAGCGACTCTCAGCGATGCCAAGTTTGCCGGTAATTTCCCCTCATTGCGCTATCCTGATCTCACAATTCCATAAAACACCGCCCTCGGCTGCACGTGGGGGCCTGCGGGTCTCATAAACCCCGTCTTTGTCCGAACTTGGGATTCAGGTTCGTGAATAGGTGGGACTTACTCCAGATCCGTGCCGCCAACTACGTTCCAACGAGCAATTTGCCGAACCCCCCGGGTGGTGGCGGGGGGATACGGGGCCATCCTCAGAAAGGGAACATCCATGTACGCAACCTGCCGTCACGTCATGCCCAGCGGACTCAGCTGCCAGTCGCCAGCCATCCGGGGCTCCGCCTTCTGTTACTTTCACGGTCGCCGCATTCCGTCGCAGGCCAAAAGCCCGTCAACCGAGCATCGTGTCGAGCTACCCACAACTCTCGACCAGAACGGAATCCCCCACGCCCTCAATAGCGTCCTTCAGGGTCTTGCCGAAGGCCGCATCAGTGCTCGCCGCGCATCCATTCTTCTTTTGGGACTCCAAATGGCCCTCAACCACCCTGAGACTTGCTCTCCCGCACCCACCGCTCCCTCTTCCAATCCGATTTTTGGCGATCTGCTCTCGTCCGATGAGCCTTCCGATGAAGTCATCGATCTGATCAACGCACTCGCGGAAAAAATGGGGCTCGGCGCGAAAACCGCACCGCCCCCCGCGCCCGGACCGAAACGCCCTACGCAGTAACATGGAACTGCTATGGAAACCGCTTACGTACCCGCACCAACTCGCTACGACCACGCAAACTTCCGCCGCTGCGGCAATTCCGGCCTCGTGCTGCCGGCCATCACCCTCGGCCTGTGGCAGAACTTCGGCGGCGCCGACGTCTTTGAAACCGGTCGCGCCATGGTCCGCCGCGCCTTCGATCGCGGCGTCACTCACTTCGACCTCGCCAACAACTACGGCCCTCCCTACGGCTCAGCCGAAGAAAACTTCGGCACGATCCTGCGCAAGGACTTTCGCGGCTTGCGCAACGAGCTCATCATCTCCTCTAAGGCCGGTTACGACATGTGGCCTGGCCCTTACGGCATCGGTGCCTCGCGCAAATACCTGCTCGCCTCGCTCGATGACAGTCTCAAGCGCATGGGCCTCGATTACGTTGACATCTTCTACGCGCATCGGCCCTGGGCAAATTGTCCCCTAGAAGAAACGATGGGCGCGCTCATCTCCGCCGTCCATCAGGGAAAGGCTCTTTATGTCGGCATCTCGTCCTACAGTCCCGAACGCACACGCCAGGCCGCGAAGCTCCTCAAGCAGGCGGGCGTGCCGTTGCTCATCCACCAACCTTCGTACTCCATGCTGAACCGCTGGATCGAAAAAGGCCTTCTCGATGCGCTCGAAGAAGTTGGCGCAGGCTGTATTGCCTTCTCCCCACTTGCACAGGGCTTGCTCACCAGCAAATACATCAAAGGTGTGCCCAAAGATTCGCGCGCCAAGAATGCTGGCTCTTCGCTGCTCAAGGAATTTCTGAGCGAGAAGAACCTGAAGAATGCCCGCGCGCTCAACGAAATTGCCCGCGGCCGCGGCCAGACGCTCGCGCAAATGGCCATCGCCTGGGTACTCCGCGACCAGCGTGTCACCTCGGCCCTCATCGGCGCGCGCAACGTCGAGCAACTCGACGACTCGCTTGACGCCCTGAAGAAGCTCAAGTTCACCGCCGCTGAACTCAAGGAAATCGATCGTTATGCGCAGGAGGGCGGCATTGACTTGTGGCGCCATGGACGCGAGCAGATGACCTAGCGCTGCACAAGATTCCGGAGCTGAAAGCGTTCAGACGTCCATCGAACCAGGCAAGGAGCGAACCATGATCATCGGCGTTCCCAAAGAGATCAAGGATAACGAAGCCCGGGTCGGAGTGACTCCGTCGGGCGTCAAGGCGCTTACCGAAGCCGGACACACAGTGCTCGTCGAGATGCAAGCTGGCGCGCAGTCAGGTTTTCCCGATGCGGAGTATCAGAACGCCGGCGCGGAGATCGTGGGCGACGCCGGTTTTGTCTGGGGCAAATCGGACTTGGTAGTCAAAGTCAAGGAACCGATCGAACGGGAATATGCCTATTTCCGCGAAGGCCTGGTTCTCTTCACCTATCTGCATCTGGCGCCGCTGCCTGCGCTCACTGACAAGCTTCTCCAATCCAAAGTCATCGGCATCGCCTACGAGACGGTCCGCGACCGGCAGGGAACATTGCCTCTGTTGACACCGATGAGCGAGGTCGCAGGCCGCATGAGCGTACAGGTCGGCGCAACCTATCTCGAAAAAGAACGCGGAGGGCGTGGCATCTTGCTTGGCGGCGTGCCAGGAGTGCCTCCTGCGCATGTCACCATCCTGGGTGGCGGCATCGTAGGCACCAACGCTGCGCGTATCGCTCTGGGCTTTGGCGCCAAAGTCACTCTGATCGACTTGAACCTGAATCGGCTGCGCGAGCTCGACGACATCTTCGGCGGCCGCCTCTACACACTCGCCTCAAACAGCTACAACATCGCCCAGGCCACTCGCGAGGCGGATCTTGTCATCGGCGGTGTGCTGATTCCCGGGACCACCGCGCCCAGGCTGGTCACGCGTGCCATGGTCGCCGACATGAAAAAAGGCGCAGTCATCGTTGACGTGGCCATCGACCAGGGTGGTTGCGTGGAAACGGCGCGGCCCACCTCGCACTCCAACCCTAGTTTTGTCATCGATGGAGTGGTGCACTACTGCGTCACAAACATGCCCGGGGCTGTGCCGCATACCTCCACGCTGGCTCTCACGAACTCGACGTTTCCTTATTTGCTGCGCCTGGCCAACCTCGGCGCCCGGGAAGCTCTCCGGCAAGATGCTGGATTGGCCGACGGACTGAACACGTGGCTCGGAACGGTCACGCATCGCGGCGTGGCCGAAAGTCAAAAACGCGCTTGGACCCCGGCCAAAAGCCTCATCGATTGATCCAAACCATCCGAAACCCGTCTGATAGCTAGCCCCGTAACTGCCTCAAATTATTCTTGACACGCTTGTTGCGCCTTTGTTAGCTTCCTCTCGCGGAAAAAGACTCAGAGAATCCACCGCCAAATACAGCTTCCCCTGAACCGGTAACAGAAATTGGGTGCCGGTGGAGGGCCTTGTGTTTGGGGTGGATTTTTGTCTTTGGCAGACTTTTAATGCTGTATTCCTCGAATGTTAATGGAAGTGGCCAAGGATGGCATTGAATCGTCTAGCACTCATTGGCTCAAGGCGCTTTCTCGATCTTGGAGTCTTTCTAGTTCCATGTCCGCTACTGCGGCCCTCATGGACTTCTCTCTCCTTTGACGAACGTGTGTCTTTGGAGTCTGGCTTTGTCATCCATTTCAAATAAGCAATCGGGTTCTCCAATAATTGTGCCTGCGATGAGTCGACAGCCCTGGCGAACAGGGAATTCACTTAACCGCTTTTGAAACAAGAACATTGGGAGGCAATATGAACTCTTTAAACCGATCTGTCGGCCAACAAGCCGGAACTTGCAACACAATGAAATGCGAGATGCGACGCTCTGGATGGTTTCTTCTGACAATCGCGTTTCTCCTGATGCTTCCATCGCGCGCCGCGTTTGCGCAGTACGATACCGGAAGCATCGTTGGCGTCATCCAGGATTCGACGGGCGCTGTGATACCAGGTGCAACGGTGAGTGCGGTCAATGTTGCGACCGGTGTCGCCTATGCCGGCGTTTCAGGCAGCTCCGGCGAGTATGAAATCCCGAACCTGCACACCGGCACGTACAAAGTCACCTGCGAGCACGCGGGATTTTCCACCGCCGTCGCAGACAACGTTCTGGTTTCGATCTCCGTTCGCCAGCATATTGATCTTGTGCTCAAGGTTGGCACTGCCCAAGCCACAACGGTTGAAGTCAGTGACGTCTCGCTGCAGATCGATACCGAAAACAGCGAACGCGATCAAACCGTTTCCGGATATCAGACAGAGGCCTTGCCGCTAGTCAGCCGCAACTTCTCCGACCTCCTGGGCCTCGTCACAGGTTCTCGCCAGGCTCCAACCGCGGCCACTACCAGCTCCATCTCCAGCCTGGTGCGCGCAGGCGCTTACAACGTAAACGGCCAGCGCAGCATGTTCAACAACTTCCTGCTCGATGGCATGGACAATAACGCTTACGGCGAAAGCAATCAGGGCTTCGACAACCAGATCATTGCCATTCCGCCCGACTCCGTGGCGCAGTTCAACGTGGTCACAAACAATGAAAGCGCCGAGTACGGCCGTTCCTCGGGCGCCACCGTCAACGTAGCCTCGGCCAGCGGCTCAAACCAGTTTCATGCTGTGGCCTACGAGTTCGTTCGCAACACCGATCTAAACGCGGCTGGCTTCTTCAAGCCGCTGCTTGTGGGCAGCGCCGGAACGTCGGTGCCATTCCAAAAGCCAACCTTCAACCGCAACCAATTCGGCATGAACTTCGGCGGGCCAATTCTAAAGAACCATTTCTTCTTCTTCCTCGACTACGAAGGCTTCCGCCAGACGCTGCGCCCGCTCTCCGTATTCACTCTGCCCACACAGAACGAGATCAACGGCATCCTGGTTGTTCCGGTCAGGAATCCGATTACCGGGGTCGTATACCCCGCCGGTTCTGCAATCCCCTCTGGCGCGATTAACCCGCTTTCGGCCAAGATCATCAGCTTCTATCAGCCCTTCAGCAACGCACTGCCGGTTTCGGGCTACAACGGCCCAAGTGGCAATGGCGTGGGCGCCACCGGCCTCAATAGCGACGACTATGCCAAGGAAGTTCCCTTTACTGACAAGTCCGACAAGGGCGACCTTCGCCTTGATTTCCAGCAGAGCGCGAACTCGTCATGGTTCCTGCGCATCAGCGATCGAAAGGAGGACGGAGTTAACTACCCTGTGATTCCATTGCCGCTCGACAGCACGGCCAACGGCAAAATCCGCATTCTCGACCAGCAGGCTGCGCTCGGCTACACGCACCTCTTCGGTGCCAACAAGGTGCTCGACTTGCGCCTCGGCCTGTCCCGCACCAAGGCGGGCAAATTTACCCTTTCGATCGGCCAGAACGTCTTCAACATCCCCGGCCTGACAAACAGCTCGAACCTGCCAGCCGACCTCGCGGGCGGCTTGCCTCAGGTGTCCATCACCAACTTCACTACCTTTGGACGCCAGAGCACCAACCCGCAATGGCAGGATCCGTCACTGCTTGATCCCAAGGGCAACTTCACCTGGATCAGGGGCAAACATTCTCTCAAATTCGGCTATGAGTACGAGCACATCTGGATGGCGGTCAACGACAACAATCCGCTCTATGGTTCCTGGACCTACGGCGGTGGTTATAGCGCATGCCCCAACGGCACAGCCATCCCGGGTGGTGGTACCTGCTCATCTGCAAGCGGAACGACTGCTAGCCTCTCCTCCAGTGTGGTTGCTGACACCTATTGGGCCGATTTCCTATTCGGTCTCACCAGCAGCTATCAGTTGGCCAACTATTTCGTCGCCCACCTGCGCCAGTCCCTGGATAGCGTTTATGCGCAGGACGACTGGAAGGTCACGCCCAATTTGACCCTCAACCTCGGTGTCCGTTGGGAGTACGGTTCCCCCTATTCTGAATGGAAGAACTACATCTCCAACTTCGATCCCGTTAACCAAGTCGTGGACACCATCTCGCCCGGAGCCGTCGCAGGCAACGGCATCATGCCAGTCACCGGAAGCGGAGTCTACGGCAAGACGCTGGTGAATCCTGACTTGCGTGACTTCTCTCCGCGCGTTGGATTTGCTTTTGCGGTCACGTCGAAGACGGCAATTCGCGGCGGGTTCGGAACAGGGTACGTCCACTACACGCGCGCTGGGTCGGGAGACATCCTTGGCATCAACGCGCCTCAGGCGCAGTTCGCAGCCGTCACGCAACCCACTCCCAGCGCGACCAACCATTGCAGCACCCCGCTTCCGGCGCAAATTATCGCCGTTGGATCCACTACTCCGAGCTGCTATGCAACCTCCGATCAGGGGTTTCCCACCGGACTCGCAACATCTTTCAACCCTGCGACCGACAACATCACCTGGGTTCCAAAGAACACTCCCGATAGCTACGTTGAAAACTATTTCTTTAGCGTGCAACAGCAGTTGTTCAAGAACACTCTGCTCGACGTAGCTTACGTTGGCAACCACGGACTCAAACTGCAGGGCTTCGTCAATGCCAACCAACGAGTTCTCACGACTTTGGGCACCAGCAATGTCCAGAGATACTACCCAAATTGGCCCAGCGACATTACCGAGGCGCTCAACGAGTTCTGGTCGAATTACAATTCGCTGCAGGTTCGCTATGAACAGCGCTTCGTGGGCGGCCTTACCTTGCTGAACTCCTTTACCTGGGAGCACTCACTCGACAATGCGTCGGCTTCGCTCGAGGGCAACACGCCGTCATCACAGAACGGACTCAACATCAAGGCGGACTACGCGCAATCGGATTACAATCTGCCGGTCTCAAATATCACCAGTCTGATCTACGACATTCCCTTTGGACATGGACGCCGATTCCTCTCGGGCGCGAATGGCCTCACCGACAGCTTGATCGGCGGCTGGCAGATCAGCGCCATCAACACTGCGCAGGCCGGGACGCCATTCAACCTTGGCTACACGCCGCCCGCGGCCCAACAGGTCTCACAGCAAATCTCCGCAACTTATCGCGGAGCCAATGAGTACCGTCCCAATAAGGTGCCGGGTGTGGCTGTCACGAAAGGCAAATCGAGTCGCGCGGCCAACACTGGTTATGTGAACTACGTTAACCCAGCGGCGTTCGTCCTCCCGCCGAATAAAGACGCCGCCGGCAATGTGCTCAGCCCGTTCGGCAATGCCTCGCGCAATCCGGGCCGCACGCCACCCTTCAACGAAACCGATCTCGACCTCAACAAGCGTTTTAACACGCCCATCGAGACCTTGAAGATCGAGTTCCGCGCCGAGGCCTACAACGTTTTCAACCACACCAATCTCTATCTTCCCGGTAATATCAGCGGTTCACAGGGCAGCATTACAACTGGCACTATTCTCGGTACCGGCGCAACGCCGTTGCCGTCACAAATCGTCGGTGGCGTTGCAACCGGCGGCGGACAGATATCCTCGACCTTCGAGCCGCGCATTTTGCAGTTCGCTCTGAAGATCATTTACTAACGCGGAACATTGCCTGCGCCAGTCACTTCCGAGTGGCTGGCGCATCGCTCAAGATTCTCAAATCATCCTTGTTTGGTGCCGAGGCTGCCCATGCAGAGCTCCCGAACCCCACACTGGTAGACTGGAATCAGCAACACGCTTGCAACATTGCTGCGGCGCTGTTGCTCAAGAGTCCGCGGCGATTCGGCTCGCGGATAGCGCCCACTTAGAGACCAGAGTCTGGGCGGAAAAACAGCCATTTACCTTGATCGAAGGCGCCGTTTCGGCTAGCGACGCAAGTCCTTTTGTGTCCATTCGCGCCTCGCCTCCGACCGTGCTATTTTCCGTCATCCGTCCCTCATGAAAGGAAGGCACAGGCGTGATCTCAAGACAAGAAATCCTCAGCGAATTGGGCGCCACGGCACCGCCGTGGGACGTGTTGGTCATTGGCGGCGGAGCAACCGGCCTGGGCTGTGCAGTCGAAGCCGCTGCTCGCGGCTACCGCACGCTGCTCGTGGAGCGCTCCGATTTCGCCAAGGAAACCTCCAGCCGCAGCACCAAACTCGTGCACGGTGGCGTTCGCTACCTTGAGCAGATGAATCTGACGCTGGTTCTTGACGCTTTGCGCGAGCGCGGCCACATGGTACGCAACGCACCGCATCTGGTCCACGATCTATCTTTCGTTGTTCCGGCCTATAGCTATTTTTCGCTTCCTTACTATGGCCTCGGCCTCAAGGTCTATGAACGGCTTTCAGGGAAGTTGTCGTTGGGCCGCTCGCAGTTGCTCTCCCGCAACAACACGCTGGAAATGCTGCCCGGGGTAAAGGAAGACCATCTTCGCGGCGGCATTCTTTATCACGACGGCCAATTCGACGACGCCCGATATGCCATCGCCTTAGTGCGGACCCTCCAGGACCTTGGCGGGACGGCGATCAACTACGTTGAAGCCACGGGCCTGATTGAGCGCGGCGGCAAAATCGTCGGAATTCAGGCCCATGACCGGGAAGATGGCGCCGTCTTCGACCTTCAGGCTAAGGCAGTCATCAATGCCTGTGGCGTCCACGCCGAGGAAACGCTGGCGCTCAACGGCCGTTCGCGTGATTCTTTTCTGGTCGTCAGCCAAGGGTCGCACTTCGTCCTTCCGCGCACCTTCCTTCCTGGAAATACCGCGCTTATGATTCCCAAAACAGAGGACGGGCGTGTCCTTTTCGCGATCCCATGGCTGGGCGCGTTGCTCGTTGGAACTACCGACGTACCCGTTGACACGACCTCGCCGGAGCCCCGAGCTCTCCCTGAGGAAATGCAATTCCTCCGCGACCACATTGCCCGTTACCTGGGCCGCGCCCCGCGCCCTGAGGAGATTCTCAGCGTATGGTCGGGCCTGCGTCCATTGGTTCGCAAGAGCGGCGTCAAGACCTCAAAGCTTTCGCGCGATCACACAATCATGGTTTCCAAGTCCGGCCTGATTACCGTCACGGGAGGAAAGTGGACCACCTACCGCCGCATGGGTCAGGACACGATTGACCGCGCCGCACAGCTCGCGGCGCTTCCCAAACGTCCCTCTCCAACGCTCGAATTGAAGCTTCACGGATGGACTCCAGAAGCAAGCAGTGCGAATTCCACATGGGAGAGGGTCTACGGGTCCGACCTCCCAGCACTTCGGGCACTTTCTGTTCAAAACTCAAGCGCACAACATTCGAATCTCGATGCGTTGCTGCACCCGCGGCTGCCCTTCCGGCTGCGCGAAGTGGTTTGGGCGGCGCGCTACGAAATGGCGCGATCGGTCGAGGATGTGCTCGCCCGGCGAACCCGAGCTCTCTTTCTCGATGCCCGCGCCGCTATTGAAGTGGCGCCTAAAGTCGCAGAGATCTTGGCCTGCGAGTTGCATCGCTCCGACGGCTGGAAGGAAAACGACCTACGGATCTTTCAGGAAACTGCGAAAGGCTATCTCTACCGGGAATAAAGAACCGTCGCGATCTCGTTACGGCTGCACACCCGGCGGGATTAACAGCGTGAGCGAGTGCGGCACGACTTCAAGCCGCACCGGCAGATGGCCCAATACTTCTCCATCCGCTTCAACAAAGAGTTTCTCGGCCGAGCCATCGCATGCCCGGCATTCGATCGATGGCGAATCCATTAACTCCACTGCGCGCTTAAATGTGTGCCGCCCGGCGATCACTGCGAGCAGGAACGACATGTACTGCAGCCGGCTTTGCGTCTTGAACGCCAGCATGCTCAGGCTTCCATTTCGCAAACTTGCGCCAGGAGCAAGTGTGCGCAATACACCCCCAAAAGAGCGAACTCGCACCGCCAGCAATTGAGAAACTTCCACTACGCGCCCGCCGCCATTCCCGTTCGACGGCAATTCTGCCTTGAAGAGCGGAAACGACGAAGTAGCCCAGATCCGAAATGCCTCAATCAGATAGAGAACGTATCCCAGGCGTCGCTTGAGGCGGGAGTCCAGTCGTGACATCAGCAATGCATCTGCGCCAATCCCCGCAGCTACGATGAAATACCGCGAACCCGGATTCCCGGAAGCGTCCGCATAGTGAATACGTCCAACCGAAACCCGCGCCGGAGCGGCATCGAGCAACATACGCGCGACCTTGGCCGGCGATGCAATCAAGCCCAGGTCCGCAGCCAGCGCGTTGGCAGTACCCAGTGGAACCACTCCCAGCGCCACGTCGGTGCCCACAAGGCTCTGCACCGCTTCATGAACTGTGCCGTCGCCACCGCAAGCAAGCACCGTATCGTACCCGTCTCTGACCGCATCTTCCGCGATGATTGTGGCACTGCCGGGAGCACCGGTTTCAAAAGCCTCTGACTCGACCCCGGCCTCGCGAAGGATAGCCTTGATCTCGCCAACGGCCGTTTTTCTCCGAGAGGAGTGCTGTCCTGAAGCCGGGTTGTAAATCAACGCCACACGGCGCATCGCGGGTTTCACTTGGGCGGCGGGTCCTATCCGTTCAGAGTGCCCATTGGCACATCTCGCTATCATCGCAGATTTGTTGATGGAATTGCGGTTTGCCCGCTCCGGATCACACGAAATATGTATCGAGAGGACTTTGGATAGGACCGCCTGTTGCACGAAAACTTTACTCCACCTGTTTCCTTCCAGCATTCCGAATTCGTCGAATGTGCGCGCGATCGTGTTCTCTCGAGATCCCGGATGGTTCGGCTTGACCTACAACCGAAGATGCCGCACAAACCAGATGGCATACAGGCAAAGTGCCGCTGCCCCTTCGATTCCGAATGCCCAACGAACTCCTTTTACCAAAAGACGGAGGTTGACGACCGCCTCGGGATACAACTCTGCCTGCCTGCGAAGCTCCCGGCTCGTGATCGCCTGCGCGCTCGGGAATCTGGCGGCATAACTGGTCAATTGCTGCTGAGACGTGGCTGGGGAAGGTGAATCTGCCAGGAGATAACCGACTTTCAATCGTTTGGTTGCCACTGAGGCATCCTCCTTCGACTCCTATCGGCGTTGCGCCGCTTGGAATCAGTCGAAGTCGACAACGAAGTTGCTCGGAAAAAGGCGGAGCTTCGTAATCGATGCCCCATTATCCTTATGGGCTAATCGGATAGCGAACAATTTTGAACCACTCCAAATCCCGGCAGTTCCAAGTTGGTAACGAGCCTCGTACGGCCGCCCATCCTGGTACTTTCGCGCGCCTAACGTCGTCCGCGTCCTTCACTCGATGCGGGTATCATGCCAATGAGAGGCTCGTTCCCTGGTGGTATTGACCGGTAACACTGCCTTATTACTGGTGACGGGCCCGGCATTCTGGCGCCTGTTTTCCTAGCTTTCCAGATTCCTCCACCTTTCACACAGCTTGCGCTCAGGCTCCGCCCACGTCACACTCCTTCCTATGGCCACTGTCCCCGACCTGACCCTCGAAGCCGGCCTCCCCGCGAATCTCGACGCGGAAAGGACCATCCTGGGCGCAATCCTGCTCGACAATGCCGCGCATGCCGAGGCTGCCGAATTTCTGAAATCTGACGACTTCTCGCTCGAATCCCACCGCCGTATCTTCTTGCGCATGACCGAGTTGATCGATACCGGCCGCACGGTGGATATCGTCACGCTCTCTAATGAGCTGGCGCGCTATAAAGAGGTCGAGTCCGTTGGCGGCGTTGCTTACCTCGCGTCGTTGACTGAGGGGTTGCCACGCCGCCCTGTCATTGAAGATTACGTCCGCATCGTCAAAGACAAGGGCATGTTGCGCCGTCTCATGGGCATCTGCTCGGCCGCCATCGCCAAGGCCGCCGACCAGAGCCAGGACGCGATTGGCGTTCTCGATGAGACTGAGTCGCAACTGCTCGAAGTAAGCCAGGCCAGTCTCAACCAGGGCCTGCAGCCCATTGACATCATCATCCGCGACTCCTTCGGCTCCATCGACAATCTCTACAAGCAAAGCAGGGAGGTCAGCGGCCTGGCCACGGGCTTTACTGATTTCGACCGCATGACCAGCGGACTGCAAAAAGGCGAACTCATTATCATCGCCGCGCGGCCTTCCATGGGCAAGACGGCATTGGCCATCAACATCGCTGAGAACGCCGCCCTTCGCTACGCTTCTGTTGTGGCCATCTTCAGCTTGGAAATGAGTCGCGAATCCCTCCTTCGCCGCATGTTGGCATCCCAGGCGAGCGTGGATCAGCAAAAAATCCAAAAGGGATTCTTCGGGCGCGTCGAGCAGGAGAAACTGCAGACAGCGCTGAGCCAGCTCGTGGACGCACGCATCTTCATCGACGACTCCGCGGGAGCCACAGTCTCCGAAATGCGCGCCAAGGCGCGCCGCCTCAAGCAGAACGCCGGCGGGCTCGACCTGGTGATGGTCGACTATCTCCAGCTCATGTCTGCGACTTTGCCGGGCGCCAGCCGCAAGGGCTACGAAAACCGCGTTCAGGAAGTCTCAGCGATTTCTCGCGGCCTCAAAGCCATGGCCAAGGAGCTCCAGGTTCCCGTTATCGCGCTCTCCCAGCTCTCACGCAGCAACGAAAAACGCGACGACAAGCGACCCATGTTGAGCGATCTGCGTGAGTCGGGCTCCATTGAGCAGGACGCCGACGTCGTCGCCTTCATCCACCGTGAGAGTTATTACAACCGAGACGAGAACATGGCCGATGCCGACAAATCAAAGGCGGAGATCATTATCGCCAAGCAGCGCAACGGCCCCACGGGCATCGTCCAAATGCACTGGAACTCGGCCTTTACGCGCTTTGACGGCGTGGATACGGGTCACCAGACGGAATAATTCCGATCACAGAGCAATCGGCCTTGCATCCGTTTCTCTGCGTGACTATCTTTGTCGAAGCACCTTGAGCGAGCCCGGATAGCCATTCATGGACGTTCTCAAACGCCTCTTCGAGCAGCACTTTCAGTCGCCGCCTGAGCACGTTCAGCCGCTGCAGGGCCAGCTGGGCGGCTCCGGGCGCGTCATTGTCCGCCTCACCCGAGCTGGGCAATCTGCCATTGGCATTCTCTATTCCGTGCGCGAAGAAAACGTTGCTTTTCTCGACTTCTCCCGCCATTTTCGCCGTCACGGCTTACCAGTGCCTCAGATTTATGCGGAGGATCTGAATCGGGGCGCATACCTTGAAGAAGACCTGGGTGACACCACTCTCTTTGAATTTCTCAGCGCCAATCGTTCCGGCGACACCATCGCGACACCTGTGGTTGAGGCTTACCGCAAAGTCGTCTCCATTCTGCCGCGTTTTCAAGTCGAAGCAGGTCGCGATGTGAACTACAAAGTGTCCTATCCGCGAGCGAGTTTCGACCGCCAGTCCATCGCCTGGGATCTGAATTACTTCAAGTACTACTTTCTTCGTCTTGCCGGCATCCCCTTCAATGAGCAGGCTCTCGAACTCGATTTCACGCGCCTGACCAAATTTCTGCTCAGCGCCGATCACGACTACTTTCTCTATCGCGATTTTCAGTCACGCAATATCATGCTGCGCGACGGCCAGCCCTGGTTTGTCGACTATCAGGGTGGCCGCAAGGGCGCTCTGCAATACGACATCGCGTCGCTCCTTTACGACGGCAAGGCCGATCTGCCGCCCGACCTGCGCCGCCAACTGCTCGACCACTATCTGGACTGCCTAGCCGGTTTCATCGACTTAAGGCGCGACGTGTTCATGGAGCACTACTACGCTTTTGTCTATGTACGCATCCTGCAGGCGTTGGGCGCCTACGGATTCCGCGGATTCTATGAACGCAAAGCACATTTCCTGCAAAGCGTTCCTTATGCGCTGAAGAACCTCCGCTGGCTTGCGGAGCATATCAAGCTGCCCATCGCCCTGCCTGAACTTCTCCACGCACTTGAGAGAGCGTCGTCAAGTGAAAAATTACAACACAACGCGGCGCCCGCTACAGGCCTTGCGGTCCAGATCTTCAGCTTCTCCTTCCACCACTCCATGCCCGTTGATGAGTCTGGCAATGGTGGCGGATTCGTCTTTGACGCCCGCAGCCTCCCCAATCCAGGCCGCGAAGAGCAATTCCGCACCCTCACTGGCCGTGATGCGTCGGTGATCGAATATCTCGACAAGCATGAAAGCGTTCACGAGTTTCTTTCTCATGCGGTTTCGCTCGTCGACGCCAGCGTGACCCGGTACCGCGAGCGCGGCTTCTCCAGCCTGATGGTCTCCTTCGGCTGTACCGGCGGCCAACACCGCTCGGTCTATCTAGCCGAGCAGTTGGCGAAACACTTGCGCGGTGCACCCGGCGTTGAAGTTCGCCTCCGTCACGTCGAGCTTGAGAAGTTAGGTATGTCCGGTGAGGCTGCCTGAATGAAAGCGATGGTTCTTGCCGCCGGCCTGGGTACACGCTTGCGTCCGCTCACAGATGGCCGCCCGAAGGCATTAGTTACCCTCGCAGGCCGCACGTTGCTGGAGATCACCCTCCTCCGCCTGCATTCGTTCGGCATCGACGACGTCATTCTCAATGTCCACCACTTCGCCGACAGCATCGTCCGCTACCTTCAGGCCAACCGCAACTTTGGCATGCGCATTGAAATCTCCCGCGAAGATGCCCTGCTCGATACCGGCGGCGGCCTGAAGAAGGCTGCATGGTTCTTTCTTGAAGACAGGGGGCGCAAAGACGAACCCTTTCTCGTCCATAACGTCGATGTCCTCAGCACCATCGATCTCGCCCGCATGGTTCGCTTCCACGCCGAGCACAAGGCCCTTGCCATACTCGCCGTGCAACGGCGTGACACTTCACGCCCCTTGTTCTTCAACGAGCAGGGCCAGCTCTGCGGCCGCCGCGCCGGGCGCGATGCGGAAATCGAGTGGGCAGTCCCCGCACAACAGTCTCACGCGTTTGCCTTCTCCGGAATTCATGTTCTTTCACCACGCATCTTCTCTGACCTCTCCGAAGAAGGGGCATTTTCTATCATTCCAGCCTATCTGCGCCTCGCCGCTCAAGGTGAAGCGATCCTCGCCTTCCGCGCCGACGAATTCTACTGGCGCGATCTTGGTCGGCCCGAGGACATTGCTAAAGCCGAAAGCGACCTTGCGAGCGCAAAGTTACGCGCAAATTGAAGCGGTAACACGTAGCCCAGGCCTCTCTGTGCACGCGCGGGCAGTCTCTCATAGCTCATTCAAGATCAGCGCAATCCTTCCCACAAGCAGTTCGTTGGGAGACTCTTCAGGATCCACGTCGATCAGGCTCACAGGAAAGTCCAGGTTGTGGGGACGCAGCACAAGACGGCGAGCAAGAAAATCCACGTATCGGAAAGCCAGGCGCGAACCCTCACGAACCGCGTACAGATTCGCTCGATTGGGGCGGTATGTCAGCAGCGAATTATAGTGCCGGTCGATGAGCACAATCGCCTGTGGCAGGAGCAGCGGGTCCATCGGCGGGGCATCGACAGCCGCTATGCGGACCGCGACGAACCGTTCCCATGCGCGGCGGGCACCCGATATGCGCGCGTGGACTGATTCGAGCGCAACCGCAGGAAGGTACAACAACGACTGAATTGCGGTTGGCCGGATCACCGGCTCGAAGAGCGCAACGGATTGCGAGACAACCGGGATCGCGCAGACTCCACTGCCCTTCGTTTCAGGTTCTAACTGTTGAGCGGAGGGCAGTAGGTCGGCGACCGTAAGATGCTGGGCTGTCAGAATGCGGTCCAGGGCTTCCAGAGAGAGTTGTCTGCGGGAATGCAGAAAATTCGATAAGTGAGCCTGTCCGAATCCGGTCTGGCGGCCCAGCAGCGAAACGCTGACCGTCCCGCGCTGTATTCTGCGCAGCAGTTCCAGGCGAAGGCGCTCGTGCATCTGTGTAAAGTTCATCTGTGAATAATTCGCCACCAGCAATGAGACGAAACATCAGTTCATTGCTTTTAGAAAAGTTATATGGACTTATCTGTGTTAATTCTGAGCGTCCTGCCATCGATTTAGAAGGCAATGACCGGAAAGTCGTAGCCACGTATTGACGCAAAGGAAGCATCACCCTACATTAGCTTTACTAAATCGAGTACTGACTTGTGGGAATTTTTTGGGAAATGCTTCGTCACCATCGGCTTAGACGAAGGCGAAAGCCTGCTCTTTGCGGCTGCGACTGAACATTGCCGGAAAGATTCTATTGACCCGGCATCTCCGTTCCCACACTGAAGCGCCTCTTTGGGGCGCCGAAGAAAAGTCATTCAGGGAAATTCCAGGATCTGCGCGCCAATGGTCATGACAGAAAACAGGAGAGCACAGGCGGCAATCCCCCATCAGGACACAAGAAACCTGAGTTGTCCGGCCTGGTTCTCTACACCCCGGGGAACAACATGCATCGCAAAATTCCGTCGGGAGATGAGAGATATGCGGAGAATCGGTCATGGAAGTGCGCGTGCAATTGAAGATTTGCGAAGGGTGTGGTTGCCTTTGGTTCAGGGCCCAGACTCAAAAGAGTGTTTATTGCAAGGAATGTGAAACAAAGCTGAATGATTTTCCATCGCCGGGAAGTCGCAGACCGCGCGGACGTCCGCGCCTCACGCAACTTCCTAGAGTTTGGGCGGTGGCTGCGGCAGCAGGGGGTGTGCAATGAGCGCAGCCTTTCAGTTGCCAATGCAATGGGAAACCAGCGCCGCCGAGACAGCCGGGCAAATCGAGAAAAGGAGATCGAAACGGCAATCCGCCGAGCGGCAGCAATTAGGGCTTGAGACGCACGGTTACAAGCCTCCTGCCAACCTGGCGTTCTACAGGAAACATACAGAGAGCTTGCTGCGGCGTTATCTCTACGCGTCTACACAGGTGGGCAGGGCGCCTTCGATTCTGGGCGATCCCGTTGGCCGAGGTTGGGCTTCAAGTCGGCCCGTCCGAACCTTCGAGGATGCAGTCATCTTCGTACTGGATATTGAGAACTGCCTTTGCCAGCTCAATAGCCTCGATCGGGAACTGCTAAGCAGGGTCGTGCTTCAGGATTACACGCAGGAAGAAACCGCAATGATACTCGGCTTGGGCATGAGGACAATTGGTTATAGAGTTCCTTTGGCCCTGGACAGGCTGACCGAGAAACTTCTGGCGGCCGATCTGCTCGTCTTACCGCATTAAATCGTAGATCAACTTCCGGAATTGGGGGGGCGCGCACCGCGCTCCCCAATTCCGTTAGCAGGGTCGCCGAAAAACCACTTGAAGGCTGCGGGCCTCGCGCGTTATCAGTGACTGCGATCGATTTGTATCTCAACAGGCCGGCGTCTGGGGATCGCCTTCAGCCTCAGTGGACGGTCTTCGCCCCTTCGTGACAGAATCCGTATCTGTTGAGGCAATTTTCCTGATGGAGCCACTCCCATGCATTCCTTAATCCGCGCAGCGACCGTCGTTGTGTCGTTGGTAAGCGCTTCTCTAGCTGCACAGCAACCTGCTCCGACCACGGCATCGCAGGCTCCCAATAGCGACACGAGCTACATTGACGCTCAGGGAACAGTTCACTTGACCCGTGTAGTCCCAGTGCCGGAGACCATCAGTCCCGAAGCGCAGCAGTGGTTGGGGCAAGCTGCGCCGGATCAGGCGCCGCCGGAATCGCTCGCCGACCGTCGCGCGCGCACAGATGCATACACGGCGCAGGCGCGCATAGCTTGGACCAAACTCTGTCCCAACCAGATTGTCGAGGACAAGATCGCCGGCGTGCCCGTGCGCATCGTCACTCCGCCTGAGATACCAGTGGCCAATCGAGATAAGGTCTTTGTAAACCTGCACGGCGGCAGCTTCAACTCTGATTCCGGTTCCTACACCGAATCCATCCCCATCGCGAGCTATGCCAAAGTCAAGGTTGTCGCTGTACTCTATCGCCTCGCGCCAGAAAACCCCTTTCCCGCGGCCGTCGATGACGCGATTGCTGTGTACAAAGAGCTGCTACAGACCTACAAGCCCTCGCACATTGTCATCTATGGAACTTCGGCCGGAGCCATCCTGACCGGCGAAGTGGCCGTAAAGTTGAAACAGTCGGGCTTGCCGATGCCGGCTGCTCTGGGAATCTTCAGCGGTATCGGCGACTTTGCGCGCGCCGGTGATTCGGCTTCTATCTACACTCTACGTGGCCTCGCAGGGCATCTCGATCCGCCGGTGCCCGGTCCACATGATCCCTACTATATTGGCAACGCCGACCCGAAAGATCCAGTGCTCTCGCCCATTTACGCTGACCTGCATGGCATGCCGCCCACCCTCTTCGTCACCGCCGAGCGCGATGCCCTGCTTAGCGGTACGGTGAACTTGCACCGCGCATTTCTTCGCGCCGGCGTCGATGCGCGTCTCGTTGTCTTCGACGCGCTTCCTCATGCCTTCTGGTACAACGCGCAGTTGCCCGAGTCAATTGAGGCCAGCCACATCATGGCGGACTTCCTTCTTGCCCAGGTCAGCCGATAAGCGCAGCACAAGCGAACCGAGCCTACACCACGGCGTTCTTACGAACCGCTTCGCGATACCACTCCGCGCTCAGCTTCGCCGTGCGCTTCTCCGTCTTGAAGTCCACGTAATGAATTCCAAAGCGCTTGCTGTATCCATCGGCCCACTCAAAGTTATCCAGCAAGCTCCATACAAAATAGCCCTTCACAGGGAAGCCTTCAGTTGCAGCGCGGTGCAGATGCGTCAAGTGGTTGCGTAGGTACATCACGCGATCGGTATCCTCAATCCGTCCGTCCGCTGTCAACACATCGTCGGCTGAACATCCATTCTCCGTGATGTAAATCTCCCGCGGATGCCAAAGTTCGCAAACGTTGCGCACCGCCCAGTACAACACCTCTGGGCCGACAGCAATCCATGGTGAGGCCATATGCGGATATGACGTCTGGCGCGGCACGATCGCATAGCCATGCGCAGAATCGCCGGCCCGCACATAAGAAGGCGCGTAGACATTGAGTCCGAGAAAGTCGATCGGGCTCCCGATAGCTTTCATGTCACCGGCGGCGATTCGCGGCGCATTCTCTCCTTCGCGCTCCAGGTAACCATCGGTGTACTTGCCTTCCAGAACGGCAGTCAAGAACGCGGCGTTTTCCTCGCGCGTCGCCCGTCGCGCTGCCTCGATGTTCTTTTCGTCTTCAATCACGGGCACGAAAGACGTCGGATTTTCGGCCAAACCCACTTGTGCCGCCGGCGCACTCGCGCGAATCGCCTGCATGCCCATCCCGTGCGCGAGGATTGCGTGATGGCGCACCTGGTTCACCTCGGCTGCGGGCAGCGTCATCCCTGGCGCAAATTTTCCAGTCTTGTATCCGAGGTTGGTAAAAGAATCGAACTCATTGATGGTCATGAAATGGTGCACGCGGTCAGAGAGTTGCCCAGCCACGTAACCTGCGTAGTCAGCGAATGCCTTCGCGGTGTCGCGCGACTGCCAACCTCCTTCAAGCGCTGCCGGAAGGTCCCAATGAAAAAGCGTAACGTAAGGGGTAATTCCGTTCTCTGACAGCTCGTCCAAAACGCGTTTGTAGTGGTCCATGCCCAAAGAATTGGGCTGCCCGGTGCCGTCCGGGAAGATGCGCGGCCAGGAAATCGATAGCCGGTATGCCCCCACGCCAAGATTCTTGAGCAGGCGCGTATCTTCTTTGTACAAGTGATAAGAATCGTCTGCGACGTCGCCCGTATCGTCATCAGCGATCTTGCCGGGCGTGTGCGCGAATACGTCCCAAATCGATGGCTTGCGTCCATCTTCCTTTGCCGCGCCTTCAATCTGATAGGCCGCCGTTGCGCAGCCCCAAACAAATCCCCGCGGGAATTCGAGCTCCTTCGCCTTCGCTGCTGTTTGGCCAGCCGCACTTTCAGGCATCGCAACTCTTGCAAGCGCCGCTGTCGCGGCCACAGTCTTACCGAACTGCCGGCGAGTCATATCTCTCATAGTTAAATTAGCCTTTTGGCCGCAAAACGATTCGTATCAGACGATTGTTTCAATCGCTCTGATCCGGAAATTTCGCCGCGGGTATGTCAAAGCGCGATTATAGCTGAGAAGTTGTGCGGAACTATACCGAGACAAGATCGCGCTCAGGGCTGCGCTTGAGCGTCCTTCAGGCTGGTTGCTAATGCGTCCAGTCGAGCCGCATCTACATCGCTCACCGCGACCACCTCAAGGTTGTCTGTCTCAAAGGCATCCACCTGGAATCCCGCATGCGAAGTCTCAAGCTGATGGAGCGCGTCTCCATCATTCCGTTCCTCCAGGAACACCGACACGTGATGCCGGCCGATGCTGAAGAGAAGCTGCGCGACGGGATGATTGTGCAAGTATGCTAGATTTGCTCCGTCCAATGTCACCCCAGTAGGCAGTGCTTCGGGAATGTTGAAACTGAACGGAAGCTTGCCCTGGAACCACGGCTTCACAGTGTGCCTGTCAGACGAAACCACCTGCGGCGGATCGTTGGTCGCGAGCATCGCGATGTGCAGATCGCATGCCTCGGTAATCATTGCCGCGCGCTCGGCGCGCACTGCGTCCAACCCGTGCATGTGGTAATCCACGACTCTCCATCCGCCGAATGCCAGAATTATTACCGCCGCAGCCGCCCAACCAGCATAGGCATTCCGTGCCCAGCTTTTTCTCCCTGAAGTTCGGCTCACTTCTGACTTTCGCTGATCTCGCTCCTGTTCGCCCTGTTCGATCAACCCGGCCGCCCGCTCGCGAAAACCAGCAGGCGTCTCATACCTGTGTCCCGCCTTGGCGACTGCTGCCTTCAACAGCCATTCGTTCACTGAGAGTTTGGCGCATTCGAAACACGAATCCGTATGCGCCTTGGCAGCGGCCAATTCGCTGGGCGAAAGTTCCCCGTCAACAAATGCGGTCAAGATTTCGGCGGAAAGATGATCGCTCATCGGATCTCCTCCCGTCGCAGCGAACCTTCAGCTTCAAGCTCGCTACGCAGAAACTTCCGCGCCCTCGAAAGCCGTGACATCACAGTTCCCATCGGAACTCCAAGGACGCTTGCGATATCCCGGTATTTCATCTCCTCCACGTGGTTCAGCAGAATCACCTCGAGCAAATAGGGAGGCAACTTTTCCATCGCTCTGCGCACCGCGTCCGTGTCGCGCAACCGGATCAAATCCACTTCCGGCGTCCTCCGATCAATCGTGCTTTCTGGGTACGGTCTACGCCCACCCTCCCCGCCCTCATCTAACTCATCTTCCAGTGCAACCGTGCGCATCGCCGTCAATCCGGTGCGCGAGGTCAGATATGTGTTTCGCAGGATGCGGAAGATCCACGCTTTGAAGTTCGTGCCGAGTTCAAAGCCCGAGAACCCCCGCAGCGCCTTCAGAAATGTCTCCTGCACAAGGTCTTCTGCTTCGCTGTCGTCGCGCGTGAGCCATCGAGCCACGTTGTAGAGAGAATCGAGCATCGGAAGCGCTAAGTCCCCGAAAGACACGGCCACGGGATCCGCCTCGCGTGCCCTTCCTCGCCACGGCAACAAGGTCATCTGCCCGAATTCTCCACTCTGTCTTCTCCCGATGAAGAAAACCGATCAAGATTGGAATTATTCCACGAATGCAGGGAATAATCCTCGACGCTTCCAGTTTGCCTCACTGGAGGGAATCATGGTCAATCATCTGCATCCGCGCCAACCAACAGGTACCAACGGCTCCGAAACCGTCTCCGCGCCCGCCGAAGCGAGCGAATCGCCCGCTGCAGTCGGCCAAGATGGCATCGACCGCCGCGGCTTTCTCAGTTGCATGGCATGGGCCGGCACCGGCCTCATTTGGACCATGGTGGGCGGCGTACCAACTTCAAAACTCTTCGCCGCTTCAGCCGGTGAGGGCCACGGCGCCTCATCAAACGGCAAAGCCGCTGGCAGCTTCAGCTTCGTGCAAATCAGCGATAGCCACATCGGATTCAACAAGGCCGCAAATCAGGATGTCGCCGGCACCTTGAAGCTGGCGATCGATAAAATCAATGGCCTCCCCACGCCACCTGAACTTCTATTGCACACGGGAGATATCACGCAGACATCCAAGCCTGTTGAATTCGACGCAGCAGTCGAGATCATCAAAAGCGCAAAGGCAGGAGCGACGTTTTACGTTCCTGGTGAGCACGATACCGCGCTTGACGATGGCGCACTTTACCACCAGCGCTTTGGCCAGGGCACCGCAGGGCGCGGCTGGTACAGCTTCGATCACAAGGGAGTCCACTTTGTCGGCCTCAACAACGTCGTGCAACTTGATGCCATGGGCAAGCTTGGACCCGATCAACTCGCATGGCTAAAAAGCGATCTTGCCCAACTCTCTTCATCCACGCCGATCGTCATCTTTGCGCACATCCCGCTTTGGATTGTCTATCCCGACTGGGGCTGGGGAACGGAAGACGGCGCGGAGGCTCTCTCTTACCTCAAGCGGTTTGGCTCCGTCACCGTGCTCAACGGCCACATTCACCAGGTGGTGCAGAAAGTCGAAGGCAAAGTCGCTTTCCATACCGCGGCTTCCACCGCCTTTCCTCAGCCCGCCCCGGGATCGGCGCCGCACGCCGGGCCCATGGTGGTTCCGGCTGGCAAACTCAAAAGCGTTCTCGGCATCACCGCGGTGAACTACGTGCCACACCACAGCCACCTGGCGATCGTCGACTCGCCTTTGGCGGATTTCTCGTGACGCGACTTCGACTTCTTACGGCGATTACCGGGATCTTCGCCGCGTCGATCCTGCTTGGTCTCATTCATCCATTCGGCAACCCGGTCACGGGCGCCCCTGGCGATCCGGGGCGGCCTTGGGGACAGGACACAATTCCTGGAGGCGTGCGTGCTGTCCTTCTTGCCAAGTGCGCCGACTGCCATTCGCTTCAAACGCGGACACCGGTCTACGCCCACTTCGCCCCCGCGTCATGGCTCATTGAGCGCGATATCCTTCGCGCGCGCAGCGCGATGAATCTGTCGCATTGGGATGAGGATTCGACGGATGAACAACAGATCTTAAAGGCAAAAATCGCTCAGGTGGCCAGGAAGCGCGAGATGCCACCTATGCAGTATCTGGTCCTCCACTTCAACGCCCGGCTCACGAACGCCGATCTTCAGGCAATCGCTCAGTGGGCGCAGACGGCTCCGGGACAGCCTTCTCAATCCGGCGCGCCCATGCAAGGCGATGCCATCCGCGGAAAGGCCGTCTTTGAAAAGCGTTGCACCGGCTGCCACGCTCTCGACCAGGATCGCGAGGGGCCGCACCTCAATGGCGTATTCGGAAGAACTGCCGGGACAGTGCCAGGATTCGATTATTCCACCGCCCTCAAGAACTCGCATATTGTTTGGGGCGAGGCCACGCTCGAACGTTGGCTCACCGATCCGCAAACCATGGTTCGCGGCGCCGACATGGATTTCTACGTCGCCAAACCAGACGAGCGTGCCGATGTGATCCAGTTCCTGAAAGAGCAGTCACAGCATTAGCGCCGCTTGAAGCACCATCCGTAACCATGCGCGGACTTTTGCACGCACGCAAGAAGGCCGCAGCTTCTTTTCTGAAAGCTACGGCCCACGACGGCTGAGTTGCAGCCGAGCTGTCACATCTCTTTCACGCCTTCAACAAACGCCTTCAACTTGCGGCTCCGGCTTGGATGCCGCAGCTTACGCAGCGCCTTGGCTTCAATCTGCCGGATGCGCTCGCGCGTTACCTGAAAACTTTGGCCCACCTCTTCTAGCGTGTGCTCGCTGCCGTCCTCAAGCCCGAAGCGCATCTTGATTACCCGCTCTTCTCGCGGCGTCAATGTGCGCAGCACTTGCGACGTGTACTCCTTCAGATTCACCCCGATCACTGCCTCCGAAGGTGAAACCGCCTGGCGATCTTCAATGAAGTCGCCAAGGTGCGAGTCCTCTTCTTCGCCAATTGGCGTCTCCAGCGAGATTGGCTCCTGTGCAATCTTCAGAACCTTGCGCACTTTGGCCACCGGAATATCCATCCGCCGTGCAATCTCCTCGCTCGAAGGCTCGCGGCCAAGCTCCTGCACAAGCTGGCGGCTGGTGCGGATCAGTTTATTGATCGTCTCGATCATATGCACGGGAATACGGATCGTGCGAGCCTGGTCCGCGATTGCCCGCGTAATCGCCTGCCGGATCCACCACGTTGCGTACGTCGAAAACTTGTAGCCGCGCCGGTACTCGAACTTGTCCACTGCCTTCATCAGGCCAATGTTGCCTTCCTGGATCAGATCAAGGAACTGCAATCCGCGGTTGGTGTACTTCTTGGCGATTGACACTACCAACCGAAGGTTTGCCTCGATCAGCTCGCGCTTTGCCTGTTCGGCGTCCATGTCGCCCTGGATCATCTCGCGCTGCGTGCGCTTGAGCTCCACAATCGACACGCCCGCGTCGCCTTCGATCTTCTCCAGGTCCGTCCGGCAGTTCTTCTGCTGGCGCCGGTACTCCTTCTTCATGTCCTCGCTCTTTGAGGCTTCGTACTTTTGCTCCAGCGAGCGGACTTGGCGCTCCAGCGTGCGCATGGTATCCACGGTCTTGTTGACCTTGTCCAGCAGGCGCTTGCGCTCCAGCGCCGTGTACTTCAGCTCGCGCACAATGCGCGAAATCAGCACTTTCTCGCGGCCAACCGCCCAACGGAGCCGCCGCGCTTCCTTCACTTTCGCTTTGTTGGCGGGCGAGATCGCCGCCTGTTTCTCTTCAATCTGCGCAACCTTCTTCTGGTGCTTCACCAACGTGTCTGTCTTCGCTACAGTCGCCTTCACGCGGGTTAGCACCACCTCTTCGGTGAGCTCCTCTTCGTCGAAGATCACCACTTCTTTCACGTTGCGCACGCCGCGCTTCAGGTCTTCGCCCAGAGCCGCAACTTCGCGGATCACGATCGGCGACCGCGAAATTGCCTTGAGCACGCGGTTCTGCCCGCGCTCGATGCGCTTGGCGATCTCCACCTCGCCCTCGCGCGTCAACAGCGGCACGGTTCCCATTTCGCGCAGATACATGCGCACCGGGTCGTTCGTCTTCTCGAGCGTTCCCGGCGTAAGATCCAACTCGACGTCTTCGCCCTCCTCCAGCTCAAAATCCTTGTCGCCGGGGAACTTCGGAGTGTCGAGCAGGTCAATGCCCTGCGTTCCAATCGTCGTGATCAGATCGTCCAAATCGTCAGGAGAACCAATCTCATCCGGCAGTGCGTCGTTCACTTCGCCGTAGGTGAGATAGCCCTTCTCCTTGCCGGTCTCGATCAGACCATGCACGTCCTCTTCGAACTTGTCTTCAATCGCCAAAATATGCCTGCTCTCTTCGGCAAGACCCGCCCACATGGCTCGTCTCACCCGATTTCATGATTCCTAGCCCCGCGCCATTCCAATCAGCAGCGCCAATTCACACGCCTGCGCGCACCGTTCCGCGTCCATCGCAAACCAGCACCGTGCCCGATTTCAGGCACGCAAAATGAAGATTCCCCATAGGGAATCCTCGCTCGCATACACACCCGCAAGCCCGCAATACGCGGTGAGAGTTTTCTCGGAACAGGATGGCAGCGCTTCAGGTTTCGCCTGGGTCGCCCGCGAGCCGGAGCTCATATGTGGGGCAAAGGGGCGCGCATCCTCACTGAGATCAATAGATTACCACAACTTCAGTTGCACCCGCCAACAAAAACTCAGCGGAGAATTCGGCCCAGAGCCTTCGGCCACAATCACTTCGCCGCCCGCTTCCAGCCATTCGGTCCCGATGACTTACTCACCATTTAGACGCTCGGAAGGGCCTTTTCGACGCATGATTTGGCACCATGAAAGCCATTTCCGACCCACGTCCAGACCCCTTACCCTTCCTTCGCCTTTTGGCCGCGCAATCGCTGAAGTGCCCGGTCCAAGTCCAGCTTCTTCTGGGTCAAAAGTGCTAGCCCGTCAACCTCGCCATTGCGCTCGGCCTCGGCAATCTGCCCTCGCAAATCACGGAGCTGGCCCTCCATTGCACGTTCCTCAACTTCCTGCACCGCGCTTTCCACCTCATTGGCCGTCGGGGGACCGATCTCGCCAAGCAGGGCCTCTGCCAGGAGTGCTTTCTGGCCTGGGTCTTCGACCACCTCCATAGGGTCTTTTGCGGCTCGGCTCGCCAACGCACGCATTGCCCCGAATGCGCCCAGGTGCTCAAACCAAGCCGCATTATTTGTCAACGCCTCTGCCGCCAGAAGTCGAGCCTCCGCGCCATGGGGATCGGTGACAGCGAGTGCCCGCAGAATTACTTTTTCTACCTCGTTTAATTTCGCCGCTCTTTCTTCTACCCGATCTCGCCGCCGCAGCGCCGCCAGCCGCAACTCCTCGCGCAGCACAGTCGAGCCGAACCCTAGCTTCTGCGCAGCATCGGCAGCAAACTGTTCCCTCACGAGCGGCTCCGGCTCGCGCCGAATGTGAGGCAGCAGAAAATTCATCTGCTTCACCTTCTGCTCCGCGCTCGCCCCGGAAAAAAGCGTCCGTGCCCGCTCAATCAAGTAATCGGCACGCCGCCGCGACTCGCGCAGCGCTCCCTTGTAAGCCTCCGAGCCCCGCTCCCTGATGTACCGGTCGGGATCGAGTCCGCCCTCAAGTGTCACAATCTTGATCGAAAAACCCTCTTCGGTCAGAAGCGCGATCGACTTCTCGGCCGCATTCGCGCCTGCCGTGTCAGGGTCGAAGTTCACGATTACATTCGACGTGTGGCGCTTCAGGATCGCCACCTGCTGCTCGGTAAAGGCCGTCCCGCTCGTCGCAATCACGTTCTGGATACCCGCCAGAAAAACGCTGATGCAATCCATCTGACCCTCTACCAGCAGCGCAAACTCCATCGCCCGAATCGCCGGCTTCGCCTTGTCCAGGTTGAACAGCACCTGGCCCTTCGAATAAAGCGGCGTCTCTGGCGAGTTGATGTACTTTGCTCCGGCTTTCTCACCCGTTTCCAACGTACGCGCGGTAAAGGCAATCACCCGGCCGCCCTCGTTGCAAATTGGAAACATCACGCGTTTGCGAAATCTGTCGTAGATCGGCCCCTGGCTTCCGTCCCCCTGCTCCTTTGAGCTGAAGAGCCCGCTCGCGCGCAGCGCCTCCTGGTCCGCCATCCCGCTCAACCTGTCACGCAGTGCGTTGAAGCTATCCGGCGCATAGCCGATCCGGAACTTTTTGATCCCCTCCTCCGTCATGCCCCTTCCGGTTAGGTACTCTCGCGCCAGCGCTCCGCCCGGCCCACGAAATTGCTCTTCAAACCAGGCCGCAGCCGTCTCGTGCAGCTCCAGCAGCTTGGTCCGAAGGCGCGCACCGGCCGCCTCCTCAGGCGACGAAAACTCCCGCTTGGGAAGCGAAATGCCGCACTTCTGCGCCACGATCCGAACGGACTCCGGAAAGCCTACATTTTCAATCTTGCCCACAAAGCTGAACACGTCGCCTGTAGCCTGGCAGCCAAAGCAGTAAAAGAATTGCTGCCCCGCGTGCACGCTGAACGAAGGCGTCTTCTCCTTGTGGAA